>Ga0214544_1011841_pt1 | contig 11783 bp, 3 predicted proteins | sample CNSS3metaG_FD_160074 | JGI IMG/M metagenome (GOLD analysis project Ga0214544, IMG submission 160074) | Root nodule microbial communities from cowpea collected in UCLA plant growth center, Los Angeles, California, USA - CNSS3 | ecosystem: Host-associated > Plants > Roots > Nodule | place: USA...
AATGTTAGAGTTGGTTTAAAATTAACAATTTTATAAATTTAAATATAAAATTTTAAAACAATTTTGTAAAAAGTTAAAATAAATATATTTAAAAAATTTTAAAAAAATGGACTGAAATGTAATAAAAGTAACAAATATATGGACCAAATTGAGATTCAGACAATGATTTGACACGTGTCACCTTACTGACTTGACACGTGGCACAATACTGACGTGACACGTGGCATGAATAATTTTCAAAAAAAAAATTAAAAAAAAATATTTTTTTTTTAAATTCAAAAAAATTCAAAAAAATGTGGAGCTGACACGTGGCACATCTTTAACACCGTTAACTTTATACTAACGGAATGGGCCTAATTGTTACACATTTTCAAAAATATGGACCTAATTGAGACTAAAAAAAATCTTAGGACTTATTTGAGATTTTTCAACAAAAACATGGACCAAAGGAGTATTTTAACCTAAAAAATAATATAAATATTCAAATGTGAGGCATAATTTTTTTTTTATTAACATACATCATTTTAACATAATTACATAAAGGTTATGATAAGATAAAAAATATATTGGAGATGAGAATGAGTTTAATGACAAATGAAATAATTAAAAGAAATAAAAAATAGAAAAAACAAAAATATATATAGGGGTTACTTGATTAATTGTGAATATTTTAATAATTTAAACGAGAATGAAGATATGGCGGGGACGAGTATTATGACGGGTATATGTAAATCCTCATACCCATCCCCATACCCAACTGAAAAAGTCGGGGATTCCTCATACCCATACCCATACCCAGTCAATGCGGGGATTCCCCGTCAAAACGGAGACGGGTTCGGGCAATACCCACGGGGACGGGTTTATTTGCCATCTCTAGGTATATTAGTTAATTCTAAAAAAAATTTGAGGCATTTTTTTTTCTTAAACATAATTTTATAATTAATTTAATAGAGAAATATTAGTAGTAATTTTTTTTAGGTCTTCTTATCCTTGAGGCCTAAAGCGAGTGCTTTACTCGCTTTACCCTTGAGTCGGCCCTGCGTTCAACAAGTGAAAGGTCTTGATGCTCTACGTAGTACTTTTTGTAATGCTCGCTTAATGGAGATTTGGCTTGCCCAACGAGTCTACATAAAACCATAAACTCTCTAGGTTTACCAGATCAGTCACTTGATTAATCTAAACACTATTTTACCTGTTTCCTAGTTCAAAAATAATATTGTCACCAATTTAAGGTGCACATAAACCAAATTAACTAAAATGATACATTATAGGAACAACAACCAAAATTCACATACACAACCCACTTTTAGATCAAATCAACCAAGAATTCAAAGATTCATATACCCTCATAAATATATACATTGAACATAGCCAACCTCATAGACAAATCTTCATACAGTGTCAACATTCTTACACATATCAATTTAGTTGACTCAAAATATAATAACATCACTCATACATAGATGAATGTACACCACATAACTTCAATTCGTTTACAACATGACTTAGATAAAATTAAGTCAAACCATTCACTTATAACTATGCAATTTAGTTTTTCACTCAAATTTTGAACATGTATATCTTCCATTATCTTGATATATGCTCGTAAACTCAAAAGTTGTGCCACACAACTCTATCTAACACATGTTACTCTACCTATACATAGAGAACTCTAATAAACAATCAGAACACACCCTTATAAATTGTAACCGAACAAAGATTCATTTGAGTCCTTAAACACCACATGCAAACCTAAAACTCCCATCATCAACAAATTTCTTAAAAGACAAAAAAAAGTAAAAGATGAACACTCTCTTGTTCAAGATTCTGATAGGGTAGGATTGTAAACCATAATGTGAGGAGTCTTACGACATACTCCAATCTTCAAACAGATCAAAGATGAAGTCAAAGATCTAGAGTAAAGACAGATAAAAAATTTAGAAAAAATTTTAGAAAAACCGTGATTCTTGTAAAATGAAACTCAATTAATAGAAAATTCTATTTATAGTATGACTTTTTAAAATAAAATAATCCAGTATCATCTTTTAAGATCACTACTACTCTTAGTATTTTCTATATCTTTACAAATGTAAATTAAGAATAATGAAAATAGTTGAAAGAAATTGAAAAAAAAAAACGTATTGTTATATTATCGTTCACTTTCTTTCAAGAAGATTAAGTTTTAATAAAGGATTGGAATACAGTTATATATTTCACTCATCATACTTATTGCACTTTTTCTTTAGTTTCTAATTATATTTAATGTTTTTAAATATTTGAAAAATGAATAATTTTATTCACGCACTTATATGTTGTGCGTGTAAACATTTTGAATACAAATATAAAATTTATAATTTAAACAAATAATGCATATATTTCACAATATTGTGCTATCCTGCACTTTTAACATTTGCCATTAATTCATGTATTTGTATTTTATCTTAAAAAATTACATGAAAAGGACGAGTATTTATTTAATTTGGTATCAATATATCTATAAAATTTAAAAGAGTTATATTTTCGAATGGTTTTATCTTTAATTTTTTAATAAAAAATTAATCTCCATTATCTAAATCAAATTATTTTTAAAATTCAGTCTTTTCTCATCATTAATACCTTTAGTATATCTTTCTCTAATCTCTAAAAACTCTTAAGTTTCATTAAATTTCTGTTTCAAATCTTAAGTTTGTTTTTAATTTATTTTATGATCATGAGTATCTTGAAAACTTGAAAACATATATTTGGTTGCAAGGATTACTAATTGAAAGTCAGTTATTATTACACAAGATATTCAAACCTTCTAGATTGAGAACGTGTTTCATATTTATAAACAACTTAAAATGATTTTCAATAATGTGTAAATACAAAAAGGACGTAAAGGTGAAAAAAAATGTATTATTGTAACATTTAATGAAACAAAATCTAGTTTTCAATCTATATCACACTAAACAAATTATCTCACTAATAATCGATTTTAGTGACTAAAATTGTCAATCACAATAGTGATTAATATAAATATCAATTTATTTAATAAAAAATTATTGATTATTAAAATAGTCATTATCATGAAGAAAAATTTATAATTGGTCGTTCAATTTAAAAACCAATTATAATTTTTTATTCATAATAATAATTATTCTAGTAATCGATATTTGTTTACTTTGTAATTGGTATCTAAATTAGTCACTCTAATGACTAATAAATTTTAGTCATTAAAATTAATTATTTTTGTAGTCCGAACCTAACATAGAAATGCAAAGTTTGTTTAAGAGGAAATACAATTTCCTCTTAACCCTAAAACACCATATTTGTAATTCTTGGTCTACTCTAAAATTGTTAGCTGCCACGATCTTGTTCCACTCTTTTACAAGGTTGTAGGTGTCTGACTTCATGGTCCACTTCTTCATTGGCAGAGTATATTCTCTCAAACAGGGGTCCAACACAGTCACTTCCAAACCAATAATTTTTTTCTTTTCTTTTTCATCCAACTTCATAATCTCATCTTTAGTGAGAAAATCACATTTGATTTCACTTGTTGGAATTGATAATCGGTTATTGTTTGGCTTCACATCCGATGAGAAGAGTTTCTTGTGCATCAAAAAATTAAGATCATAGTCATTCAATTCCGTGAATAGATTCTTGAATTCCACTGATAAATCTAGTAGCTCTGGTGATAATGGAGGTGTTGGACTTACGATAGTTACCCTCCTTCGTGGGGTGGTGGTGGAGTTGAAGTACAACAAAAATCACTTTAGACAACAACATAAAATTATGATATAAATTATAAAAACCGTGGTCTAAAGATTAGACCACAATTTTTTAGGCGTGGTATAGGTGAGTGTAGCTATAGGTAATAGACAACGATTTTTAGTATGACAATATTTTTAAAACCGTTGCTTAAAATTCTCACAATAAACAACAATTTTACATGTTGATTTTATACCTTACCTATGTTTTTAGACCACATTTTTACTAGTTTTGCCCACATAGTTTAAAGCAACAATTATATAATCATGGACTTTCATAATATTTATACATCATTTATAAAAATGTTGTTTATTATATGTTTAGGCTACATTTATTTAGCCGTTGTCTATTTTAGTGTGGTCTAAACTATAAATTGTTGTAGTGAGACGATGGTGGTGATACACATGAAGGTAAAAATGGTGATGGTAATGGTGGTAGAGGTGGAGCGAAAAATGCTGGTGGTGGTGGTGGAAGAGATAGAGGTAAAGATGATGATTGTGGTGGAGACGAAGATGAAGATGACGAACTTAGTATAATTTTTCTCTGCTTTTTTATATTTGGCACCATAACTTTTCCTTCTGACATTTCTTCTCCTTGTTGTCTACGTATAGAAAAACATTTTAATTAATTATTATACTTATTTTAGTTATAATTTTCTGCATAATTAGTTTTCACATTAATAAAAGTTATTCGTAAAAAATAAAGCACACTTTGACAAAATTCTAACTCAATTTAAAAAATAAAATACAATAAGAAATTAATGTTAGTTTTTAGGAGAATTAAAATAAATTTTAATAAATCTAACAAAATTAATGAGATTTAACTAATTTAATCTCGTTTCCATTATCTAAATATGATGTGATGCATTTAAATTTATAAACTAATAGAAATCTATAATGAAATATTACTAAATTAAAACTAATTAATGAAATTTAAAAACAAAAAACTATAATGTAGCCAAATATAATATCTTCCTAGTATGATTGTTCTAATTAATTTACAAATTAATCACGGTGTAAAAATTAAACAATTCTCGTGATACAAATCACCAAAGTCTCTAATCATCTTATCCTATCCTAATTAAGTCATATTTAATTAAGGAATATATAAATAATATATAATAAATATTATTAAATGATTGTAACTTGGAATACATTAACAAAAACTATATTTTTGTCCAAAAACTCTAAAAACATTACAACAATTCCAATTCTATGTCAAAATTGAGGGACTAAAAATATATTTAATCTTTTATTTTAATGACATTACATCAATTTGAAATAAGGATGTATATTTACTTGTTTAAAATAGGCTTAATTATTGATTTAGTCATCCAATTTATTGCTCTCGTTCATTTTGGTCCCTTATTATTTTTTGATTCTAAAGGGTTGAATTTAGAACTCAAATCTTTTAAAAAGGTTCAATTAGTCTTTTTATTATTTTTTATTCAATTTAATCCTCTTTTTTAAACAATCAAATTTTGTCCTCTCCGAATTGAGACCAAATTAGTAATTAAGCTTAATTACAAACATGTTATAAAGTAAATTTTTAGAATTTATACAACAAATCACTCCACGTCCACCTACATATAAAAAAATTGAGTATTTAGATGAGGTATAAAAAAATTACATAATTTGAGTATTTAGGAGTGCTTTAATGTATAAGTTATAAAAAAATATTTTAACATGTATATATAAGTTGAATTTACCTTAATTACTAATTTGGTTTCGGAGAGGACAAATTTGAATCATTAAAAAAAAGACTAAATCGAATAAAATATAATAAGAGGATCAAATTGAACATTTTTGAAAAATTGAAAAACTAAATTAAACCAAAAATTACTAAAGGAATCAAATTGAACATCTTTAAAAAATTGAAGAACTAAATTAGATAAAAAATTAATAAGAAGATGAAAATCAACCAAAGTAAATGACTAAATCATTAATGAAGTCATTAAAATAATGAAACCAAATGAGAACTCTCAAAATAGCGGGATAAAAGTGAAAAAGAAAAGACATAATCATATGTCACACTAAGAATTAAAATAAGAAATAAAGTGAATTTCAACATACTTTATTGAAACACTTATTCCTGTATCATTCCTTTTTATATGTGATTCATAACAATTTGAAATTTGTTGGTAGTAATCCTAGAGTTGAAGTAATTCTTCTTCGGTGTAAAAGTGTGGAGCATCTTGAGATATTAGCCAATCCAACATAGAAGGTTGAAATGGCTTGCGACATAATCTATTAAGAGACTCTTTATCAGTAATACTTGCCATCAATTCTTTTAAACTTTTTAAGTCACTCATTATGACAATCAAATCAAAACTTGAGAGTTCTAAGAGAAAAATAATAATGAAAGAGTAATGATGTGAAAAAGTGAGAAGGATTTTAAATAGTGAAAGAAAGATAAACTATAAAGATTAATGATAAAAAGATTTAAATAAAAAAAAATAAACCATAGAAAAAGATTATGATAAATTTGATTTCATTAGATATGAAAAACATTATGAAATATAATCTTAATTAAAAATATAAATCATAATTTTTCTTTTAAACAAGTAAATAAGATAATAACACTTAGAAGTAAGAAATTCATCAAAACAAAAATGATAAGTTTACACTAAAAAAAATCTTAAATAACATATATTTTATAACTATTTTAGTGACTGTGTGTTATTCATTTCTTTCAAAATTTTCAAGTGTTTCGTGATGTCAATCAAACAAACAAAAAAAACTTAATTATTGAAAGAAAAAAATTAATGAAAATATAAATGTATTATAAGGATTTTAAATACTAAAAAAAGGATAAATTATAAAGATTAAGGATAAGATAAGATTATGATCAAATTGATTAAATTTAGTTATTGATGAAAAATTGATAAAGATATATGCTTATTTAAAAATATAAATCATAATTTTTGTAAACGTTAAAACTTGGAAGTTAAAAAAATAACTGAAAATTAAGATAAATAAAAATAGTTTTTTAATTATTAAATTACACTACATAAAGATAATTGATAAAAATAAGATATACTCAATCCAATTGCACAAGAGATCATTAATAAATGTTATTGATATAACAAAAAGATACACTAAATAAAACTAACATTTTTATATTAAGGGTTAAATATGTTTTTGGTCCCTCAAGTTTTACTGAATTTTGAAATTAGTCCTTCTTCGAAACTTGATACCAATTTAGTCCTTCATTCTTAGAAATGTGTGAATTTAGTCCTTTTTACCAAATTTTGTTATGTTTATTTGACATTTTAAATGCATTTTATGATAATATTTAAGTTAATATTGAAGTAAAAGTGTGTCAAACGGTGTAAACAATTCAAATACTATCATGAGATGCATTTGAAACGTCAGATAAACTTAATAAAATCTAGTAATAAGGACTAAATTCACACATTTCTTAAGATGAAAGACTAGATTGGTATCAAGTTTCGAAGATAGACCAATTTCAAAATTCATTAAAACTTGAGGGACCAAAAACATATTTAACCCTTATATTAAAATAGAATCATTAAAAATGTTATTGTATCTAAATCTATCTTTGATAAAGAGAATAAATATATTTGAATTAAATATCTGCTTTTAAATTAAACTAAATCTTGCAAAAAATATTACAAGTTACGTAGCAGTCTAGCGTTATTGTTGTTGTAACAAAAAAAAACAAGTATCTCAATAACCAATAAGACCATTAAAAAAAATTAAATATATTTTTGGTCCTTATCTTTTGGTGAAAATTGAAAATAGTCTCTCTTTAAAATTTTAGACTAATTTAATCCCTTAAATTTGAAAATACGTGTATTTCGTCTTTTTAACTAATTTTTTTTTTAAGTTTGTTTGATTATTTAAACGCATTTCATGATAGTATTTGAATTATTTACATCATTTAACTCATTTTTGCTTCAATGTTTACTAAGAAACACATTTAAAACGTCAAATAAACTTAATAAAATTTGGTTAAAATGACTAAATTCACCCATTTATTAAAGATGAGAGACTAAATTGGTCTAAAATTTCAAAAAAGAACTGATTTCAATTTTCAGGGATCAAACACATATTTAATCCTTATAAAAAAAAGAAAAACATTCATTCATTCAAATACTCGGCACAAATAATTAAAGGATAAATGAAATTAAATCCGAAATGTTAAGAAAATATAATCATCGAAGAAAAAAAATTATATATATATATATATATATATATATATAATTTAGAAATCTATTGTTGTAAAATATAATTTTTATACAAATTGAAAATCACTAGAAAATAATCTTAAAATAAAAAATAAATAAAATAGTATAAAAATAAAAAATATATATTTTAAATATAATTTACTATCTTTAGACATTGAAATTTCCTCTCATATAATTTAGGTACAGTTGAGAGGATTTTAATAGATTAATCTTGGTTTCAATTAAAATCTTATGGTGGGACTTTATTTTATTTTATTTATTATTATTAATGATAAAATAATTATAAGATACTAAATGATATAACATACTAAATGATATAACATATTATTTATATAATTTTAAATATCTTTAGATTCGACGGTTCTGAGAATTGAGATGTTGAACTTCAACAAACTTGGCGCTTCTTCTAGTGGAAGGCATCAAACACAATAACAGTGAAGTGACTTCAAAACGACAACGTATTGGTCGATGTTGAAGGGCTTACACGGCCAGAACCTCCCCGCCGACGTGGCACAGGTGGTTGATCAGCTGGAGCGCCACTGCTTCGCTCCCGATGGATCTCTCATCTCCAAGCCTCTCTTCAACGATCTCCAACTCGTATCTCTCTCACCCCATTCCGATCTCTATGTGTTTGTGAAATGTCCTCCATTCTTCTTTTGAAAATTTGTATTTTTTGTAGATATGACCGCGTGATTGACTACTCAAACATATATTCAAACATATATAATTGGACAATGATACTTTAACCCACTTTTTTTGACCCACTTTTAACTTACCATTTCAATCACCATTAGATCATACATCACATCACTAAAAAAATAAAAAAAGATGATCTAATGATGATTAAAGTAATGGGTTAAAAGTGGATAAAAAAAATGAGTTAAAATATCATTTTCCTATATAATTATATAATTATGATTGGAGTATGACAAGTCTATTTAAGGGACAAAACATCCACACAGCAAAATCTATCCAACTCTATTACTAAATTGAAATCAGTTTTTTTTGTTTCTTGAAAATAGTGAACATGAGAGGGTAAATAAGGAATTGAAAATGGGTTTGTGATGACTTGATGAATGATGACGAAGGAGCGACTGACATGGAAGACATGAGCAACATACTCATAAACAAGTAGTTTTTCGTTGCCGTGTACGCAATAACCCACCAAATTCACCACATTTACAATAACTTCGGAACCTCTCTCCCATCATTCAGCTCCCCTGTAAACAAACCAAAACCGCATTTTCATTTTTTTCAGAATTTAAAATAAAAAAAGGAAAAGCCAAATACTAGAACAATGTATCCAGAATTAAACAGGGATGGAACCTAATAAGAAGGGTTTAACAAAACTGTGAAAAAAAAATGAGACTTGTCTTGTCTATGGCGGTGTGTAATGAGAATGTATATGATTCCCGATTTCAAGAGATACCATGAATCGAAAACAGAACTGGAAAAAGAGGAAGTATCCATTGAAGCAAACTCTCAGATCTTTAGTTTCCAAACTTTTTTCCTTTTCAAACGGTATTGAAATTGTTTAAATTTGATTTTGAAATATATATATATATATATATATATATATATATATATATATATATTTATATTAGTATATGGTTTTTATGTTTTGATTGTGAAATTTATTTGAAATTTAATAAAAATTAGTTGTTATTCCTTCCTTTGTTAAACATATTCAAACCTATTATATTTTAGATATTATCAATGAGTATAAGGATTATAAAATAAATAAAAAATAAGATTATTACATGATCAACAACTGAATTATATAACAACTGAATTATATAGATTGAGCATTAAATGTCAATTCTTCCTCATCTAGTATTGTTGCATTTTCAGTATCAAAGTATTAATGACATTTGATAAATATTTGAGTTCAATTTTAAGTTCAATTTTACTTTTAATTTGTATTGACTTTATTTTGTCTCAATTTTAACTTTTAATTATGTAACCAAAAGTGTTGCTTAAGTGCACATTATATTAATGCAACTATTTTATTTAGTTTTTTATTATATATTATATGTTTATATATATATATATATATATATATATATATATATATATATATATATATATATATTAATGAAATGTTGCATACCATTTTTATACTAATAACAAGCTATGCACTTTGAGTGGAAATGACTCTAGGTTGGCATAAGTCAAACTCCACTTTCTAATTGTTTTTTGAGATATAAAATCTTTGATGACTATAATAATTAGGAAATATTTTTTAAGGTCCTCATTTTGACAGAATGTTTAAAATGGTCCTCATTTTCGCAATTTGTGTTTTATTTGGTCCTTTTCTATAACGTCGTTTGAATGATTAACGGATCATTGTACATGTGGCACAGTTTGTATTAGGGTGTGTTACGTGTATTGTACATATGACACGTCGTTTCAACCATCTCTCGTTGAACCACCAACAGTGCACGAAGTGATACAACATGGTTGCCTCCAACGATTACAACTAGAGGTAAAGGAAGAAGATTGAGACCGTAACATACTTTTATAATGGGATTGCAGGAAGAAGAAGATCGTAGCAACACCAATTGGGAATGGAGGAACAAGATTGTCAAAACTCACCAACTCCCTAAACATTCCTTACCAAAACCCTAGCTCACTTATTTAACCCCAAATATCTAATTACCACACTTGTACAGTACACGTAACACACCCTGATACAAACCGTGTCACATGTACAATGCTCCGTTAATTATTTAAACGACGTTACAGAAAAGGACCAAATAAATCACGAATTGGGAAAATGAAGATCATTTTAAACATTCGGTAAAACTGAGGACCATTTTAAACATTCGGTAAAACTGAGGACCATTTTAAACATTCGGTAAAAATGAGGACCATCCGCAACAAACACTACGAAAATGAGGACCAAAAAGATATTTAAGCCTAAAATTTATTATGTGTGTGATTTTTCTTGTATATAAGATGTTTAAAGAGATTTCTAAGAAACATAAAAAAAATGATAGAAATATATATATATATATATATATATATATATATATATATATATATATATATATATTTTATTTTTTATGGTTATTAAAAGATCACTTAAAATTATTTAAGAGTGTCTAAGACTTTAATAGTGAGAATAAAATCCATAAATATATAAAACTTAGTAAATTGATGTTACACTAGGGTGAGATAGACTTTTTGAAATAAAATAATAATATCATATTTTAAGACCACTACTATTTTTAATATTTTCTATATTTTTACATATGTAAATTAAGAATAATAAAAATAGTCGAAAGAAATTAAAAAAAATATTGTTATATTATCTAAAAATATAAAAAATAAATAAATAAAATGGAACATATACAATTTTTTTAATGGAGTGTAAACATGGTAAGATATTTTTTTCCATTGGTTATCATTCACTTCAGTATTAAGTTTTAATAAAGAACTAGTATACTGACCCGTGCGTACGCACGGGGCGTATTTGTTTTATTTTGTATATTAAAATAGTAAAATAGTAAAAGTATTACGTAATGAAATATTATGAAAACTAAGTTATATTGTTGTAAATGTTGTTATTAAAGTAATAAAATAGTAAATCTAAGTGATGCAATAATAATTTCAGTTTTAAATATAATAAATAGAATTGATATCACAATATAATATAGTTAATTGATTTTACGAAATTATTATAATAGTCTATGATCAGTACGAGCATTTATTTATTTATTTATTTATTTTAAATTTTTTTAGAATAATAATATAATTGTTATTATATTTATTGAACCATTAAAAATACTAATAATAATATTAATATAAATTTTAAATTTTAAAA
>Ga0214544_1011845_pt1 | contig 11775 bp, 6 predicted proteins | sample CNSS3metaG_FD_160074 | JGI IMG/M metagenome (GOLD analysis project Ga0214544, IMG submission 160074) | Root nodule microbial communities from cowpea collected in UCLA plant growth center, Los Angeles, California, USA - CNSS3 | ecosystem: Host-associated > Plants > Roots > Nodule | place: USA...
CTAAACCAAGCGTTTCACAATCAATGTTTACAGCTTGGATGGAGTGCAACAAAACATTCCAAGAGGCAAGAAATTTAACATACACACAATTTGCTTCCAAGTTTGTTTATGTCAAGAAGAATAGATGCTGGAAACTTAGACAAAGAGGAAATACAATAGGAAGACTTATTTGGGTACCACCAAGTACTGGGGAGCTTTTTTATTTACGGAGGATGCTAACGGTCGTAAAGGGACCTTCGTCCTATGATGACATCAAAATTGTTGATAACTAACATATCCCACATTTAGAGAAGCTTGCTTTGCATCAGGATTCTTACCCGATGATAGAGAATATATTGAAGCTATTAAAGAAGCAAAGGACTGGGGTTCAGGACATTATCTTAGAAAGTTGTTTGTAACTATATTATTGTCTAATTGTGTCAATAATCCATAACTATTTTGGCAAAAGACTTGGGAATGACTTTCAGATGACATTCAATATAATCAAAGAAAAATAGCCAAATTGCCAGGTACAAAAACTCTTATACTCTTGAGTTAAACATTTTTATATATTCCATGTACTAACCTATAACTTTTTTCTTTTATGTAGAATTGCATCTAACTGTTGACCAGCTACAAAATTTAACGTTGTTGGAGATAGAAAACCTTCTCCAAATAAACAGAAAGAGCTTGAAGGACTACCCATACATGCCTTATCCTAATGACTATGTTACAAGTCATTTAGGAAATAGATTAATTTATGCTGAACTTGATTATAACATTGAGGATCAAAAGCATCAATTTCAATCAAACTTCAACTTGATTACTGGCAATAATAATACATTGCAAATATCCTATATTACCCACTCAATTACTTTATTATAGTAATATAGACTAATATTAATTTACTTTTGACAAACTATATAAATGAGCAACGACAAATTTTTGAGAAGATAATGCATGCAGTGATAAGTAAAAAATGAGCTATGTTCTTCCTATATGGCTATGGTGGGACAGCAAAACATTCATGTGGAAGACATTAGCTTCAGCTTTGCGTAGTCAACTAAAAATTGTCTTAACAGTCGCATCAAGTGGAATTGCATCTCTATTGTTTCCAAGAGGAAGAACGACGCATTCAAAATTTAGGATTGCAATACCAACACTAGATACCTCAGTTTGTAATATCCAACAGGGAAGTGAGGTTTCTGAATTATTACAGAAGGCTGAGTTAATTATATGGGATGAGGCACCAATGGCACATAAATTTTGTTTCGAAGCACTAGACAAAACATTGAATGATATAATGAGAAAAGAAAATAAATCTAATTCTGTATTTGGTGGAAAAGTAATAGTTTTTGGAGGTGATTTCAGGCAAATTCTACCTATTATTCCTAGAGGAAACAGATCAGATATTGTTCATGCAACAATTAATGCTTCCTATCTTTGGGACCAATGTCAGATATTAACACTGACAAAGAATATGCGTTTATTGCAAAACGGGTTACAAAAATCCGATGCAAGACAAATTCAAGAATTCTCTGAATGGATAGTGAAACTTGGAGATGGTAAATTATTTGAACCTAATGATGGTATAGCTGAAATACAAATCCCGCTAGAATTGCTAATCACAAACTTTGTTGATCCTGTTGAAGCGATAGTTGCAAGTACTTATCCAGAATTAATTGAAAACTTCAGAGATCTTAATTTCTTGCAATGCAGGGCAATATTGGCTAGTAGAATTGAAACAATTGATCAAATCAATGACTATGTTTTATCATTAATACTTGGTACTTTTACATGACATACCCTAATATTTATTTTATTTAATGATATACATATTTATAAAATAGTATTCCATATCAATAATTTTTATTGACTATTTTTGCAGGAGAACAAAAGGAGTATCTTAGCTCTGATATAATAGACAATTCTGAAGGAACAAAAGTCGATGCTTTTGATCAAATTACTCCAGAGTTTTTAAATTCATTAACCACATCAGGTATTCCAAACCATAAACTTAAGTTGAAAATTGGAACACCAATAATGCTCTTGAGGAACTTGGATCAAACTCAAGGTTTATGTAATGGAAGTAGATTGATAATAAAAAGGCTAGCAAATCATGTTATTGGTGCAAAAGTTATCACAGGAAGCACAAGTGGTGATGAAATATATATTCCGTGAATGTCTATGTCTCCATCACAATCACCATGGCCTTTTAAACTTATTAGAAGACAATTTCCTATCATGGTATCATATGCTATGACAATAAACAAATCACAAGGTCAATCTTTAGCTTTAGTGGGACTATATTTACCAACACCAGTTTTTAGCCATGGACAATTGTATGTTGTTGTGTCTAGGGTTCAAAGCAAATATGGATTAAAGATTCTTATTCATGACAACAACAAAAGGGCTTTGGACTCTACAACTAATGTGGTTTTCAAAGAAGTTTTCCAAAATTTATAGCAAGTAATTACATACCAATAACTAAACTAATCTTGCATAGTGTAACACTAATATAACTTGATTGACAATTTCTGTTCTACAAGTACAGGATTTTAAATAACTTCAACATTTACCAACATCCAACAAGCACTACATGATGCTATTCTATTCAGCCTTAGGTTATTTTATTCACATCATTAGACTATTTATGGTTGTCTTTCAAATCCCTTGCTCATGAATCTTTGTTTGGTTTATATATATTTACCATTTACCATGTCTTATGCCTATACAAAGTTAAAGATCCTTTTATTCTAATATGTGTAAAAATATTAAATAAAAATTAATATAATTATTGTCAATAAAATAACAGTAATATAGTAATATAGTAATATAGTAATAATAAAAATAAAATAAAATATATTAATAAGTGAAAATTATGTTTTTTATACCTACCAACATCTTAATATTTTTTGAAAATTTGGAGAAAGTAGATTGATCGAAGCATGTTAAAAATATATGAAAAGAACTTTACCAAAAAGAAACGATGAGAAAAATCGAGTAAATCAGAAATCAAAACCTGAGAATCCAATATAATAGACTTGCTTCCATTTATGATGCGTTCCCAGTTTCTGAAATCCAGATTTTTTGGTTTGGATGATTCTTTCAGCGACGTTTATTCGAGCAAGATGGGGAGGTGTTTTGCTTTTTACCTTTTTGAAGGGAGACCAAAGAATGCGCATGATAAGTAATTTGAATCTTTCAATTATAATGAGATTTTAAAGCTGTTTATATATATATATATATATATATATATATATATATATATATATATTTTAAAATTACTATTTCACTTTTTATACAATTACTTTTATGTACTTATACACTTAAATGTTATATACCGTGACTTATTTTTATACACTTACAAATTATAATTCTTAATGTAATATAAACTAAATTTAACATAGTGTTATACAGATTTTAAGCAATATGAAGATTATTATGTCACAAATTAGTATTATTTTTTATTTCTTTCCAAAATCTCATTTAATAAAATATATATTATAAACAGAATTTAATATAATACAATACAAATTTTAATATAAATAATTATTTAATTACTAATACCAAATTAGTATTATTAAATTATAACAAATATTTATTATTAATATCAACTAAATTACTCTTAATAAAAACTAGCGAACACAGAGTAGCTGTTGTGTTCGCATTTTTTAATTTTTAAGAAATTTAAGTTAAGATTAATAATAAATATATAATTAATTTTTAAAATAGTTGTTAAATATAAAATTAAAAAAAATATATGTATAAAAAAATTAAAATAATAGTTTAAAACAAAAGAGTGTTTTAGAATAACAGTTAAAGATAAATTATTTATAAAATAATTAATTTTTAAAATAATTAAGAGTAAAATTGGTATTATAAAATGTGGATACAAAAGAGAGAATCTTCTATATATTATTATAGATTATAACATACAAAGCCTATATCATACAACTAAAACTCACATATTAAAGTTATCGGCAGGATTGACTGTTCTAACTCCTCTTAAAAGGACACTAATATTATATATTATATATTATCACAAAACCAAATCGATACAAAGAGTCAAAACTTAGTTGATGCTATAAAAATATAATACACAACAAAGCCTTAAGTGCTATAACCGAGTTTAAATACAATTCAGAAAAAATAGGCTTAACATAAAATATAGAAATAAAACAATAAAGAATAAATCATCCATCAAACAAACAGGGTAAACGACTCTAACTCTTTCAGTGGAATTTGACATTATTGCATACCAAATTGATACCAAGACCCTGAATTCAGTTGAAGCTCTAAGGCACAAAATATTCAAGGGTTCCAAATTACATTTTGTATATATAAACTATTTTTTCTAATCAAACAAAAAAACTTTTCATTTCCTATATTTAAACTATTTTCACATAATGAATCACATACTTTTCAATTTTTAATCTTTCTAATTCATTGAATTTGATGGGTATTCTAATTTATATTTCAATTCAAGGCTATTCAACTAATTTATTATATGCAACGTGATTTGTAATGCAGCCTAAGATATATTCATAAAATTTTACAAATTTTACCATATGTAGCAAAAAACATAAAATCCTTAAATTTCATAATCTAGGATTATATTAATTTGTAAAAAAATATAATAATGGTTCATACTAATTTGGAAAAAACTTAATTTGAGAAGATCATCGTAATAAGACAATCATAAATGTAACCTACTTAAATTATAATAGAATACTAATCTTGATTCATGAAAGATATTGTGCTAATGCGTTTTTTCAATATCTTTGTTCTCCAATCTTTGTATCTCAATTTATCATTTTACTTTTTTTTTTCTGATTGTTATATTTTCTTGATGATTTACTGAGAAAGAACCTTATATTAGAGATAAAACCCTAATCTCTTTAATTAATCAAACGTCCATCAAATTAGTTTTTATTTTATATTTTAATAAAGATATATAAATAAATAATGTATAAATAAAATGACGAGAAATTAATATAATTTTAATATATACAAAACAGAAAATTAAAAATTGAATCGTGGATGCTTGGAGTGTTACATTCATAAATAAAAAGAGTTGTGCCCTAACTAATAACTATAACGTGGTAAACTTTAATCGAATAGAAACTTGATTTAAAAAAGGCAAGGCAAAAGTTAAGGATGGGAGATGTGGTGACGTTCACGAGGTCTCTAGTGGTGGTCAGCATTATGACGTGCAAACAAGAGACTTGGTGATGTATTGAGATCCTTGCAGAGATGTCGATGGAGAAGGTGAAAACCCATTCTATTTTTTTTTTTTTATGTTGAAGAAGAAGCTTTAAAACTCAGGAGAAGAAGAAGAAACCGGTCCACATTTTAAAATATTTTTATTTCATTGGAAAATTAATTATTGACATGTGGACATAACATATTCGAACACCTTTTTATCATGTTAGACAGAATTTAACGTTGTTAAATAAAAAAAATTATATTGATTACTTTCTAAAGTTAGGAACCAATTGAGGTTTCACGAAAAAGACTAATTGTAATTTTATGGTATAATTTGGAGACAAAAATATATTTAATTTTTTATTAATAATTTTTATTAATGATGTTTATTACAATAGTGTCGTTTCCATATGATAGTAACCATCTCAAACGGATTCAAATCATACCAATGGCGAGAGTGGCTACCACCCAACAGGTGTCACTAGACCACTCTCCTTTCCTTTCATGGTGGTCCCCCTTCCTTATTTTCAAAAGTAAAAGAAAACAAAACCACAATCTTTGCTATTATAATAAGTTCTATCCATTCTCTACTCTATCTAGTTTTTGCATTTGCATATGGTAGGGATAAAATTATTATTTTAGAAAAACAATTAATATTTTGAAAGGTAATTGTTAACTCTCTCTCTATATATATAACATTATTTTTAAATTCATCAACTATTATTATTATTATTAGTTTTAACTATATATTTTTTTATTTTAACATATTGAAATGTTTCATTTACTAAAGTTATATCCATAAAGTTAAGATATTTATAACAATACTTTTACTTATTTTTATAGAACAAAATATTTATTTATTTATTTATCTGAATTAAATTATAATTAATATTTTTTCAATAAATGATATAATAATATAGTTTTCCTTATTTTATGTTATTTTATATACATATTATGTTATAGGATGTACTACGCCATTTATAACTTAAGCAATGCTACGATGATAACGATTAAAAAACCATTATCTTATGAAGAAATAAGCCACCGTTTTTTATTGTTGTTTATAATGTGAATTTTATTTGTCTCACATACCAATGATATTTAAAAATGCTTATTTCTTTTAAGCATCATATAATAAAATTTGGATGAATATCAAGGCCTAAATATTTGCCCATACACTTTTTAAATTGTGTATATTTTAAATCAAAGTAGTCTTATATATGTTTTGTGTTCTTAGGGGACCGAGGTCTGTAATCCACAAATCAACCAAGGGTCTTGTACGTCTTCTCGGGGCTAGTCTCCTCTTGTCAAAAAGGGGCTTGAGGGCGGCGTAGGAGACCTGCAAAAGACACTCCGATGTCTAAGTCAGCACTGGTGATGTCAGGGTTTCAGAGAATAATTAATGCGTAATGAATGCATGGAATAGTGTGCTATTTATACCTTTTTACCTGTGGGTCCTACCTGGATGGGCTTTCTGGCCCAATATTCCTTTTCTAGCCATTCTTGGATCCAGTGTAAAAAGGGGAGAAGTTACCAAGGGGTCCTTCAGGTGTTGGCGGTCTCCGGTACTCGGCCATGAGATGCGTTGAGGGTGGCTTTCTTTTGGGAAGGTGCCTTTCGCGTGGTAATCGGCCATCGGGTTTTGGTTTGCTGGCCGCGTGGTTTAACAGGGGGGTGTGGAGTTAGGTGGGGACCGTGTTGTCCATACGGAGGGGTTCTTGCGTGGTAGGCGGCCATTGCGCTCTCTGATGGCTGCCTGGTTCTGTGCGAAGGCGTCTCTGTGTGGTAGGCGGCCATTGTGCTCTCTGATGGCCGCCTGGTTCTGTGCGAAGGCGTCTCTGTGTGGTAGGCGGCCATTGTGCTCTCTGATGGCCGTCTACTAGGGTATGGTTGGGACATCAACCTTCCAGTCTAGAGGCAAGAAGTGACGTGTAGACTATTTTGCAAATTTCATTTGTGGTTCTTGGCCGTGTACCATGTGAGCATACCAGATCAGCCTCCCAGTTTAGAGGTAAGAAGTGACGTGTAGACTATTTTGCAAATTTCATTTGTGGTTCTTGGCCGTGTACCATGTGAGCATACCAGCCTTCCAGTCTAGAGGCAAGAAGTGACGTGTAGACTATTTTGCAAATTTCATTTGTGGTTCTTGGCCGTGTACCATGTGAGCATACCAGCCTCCCAGTCTAGAGGCAAGAAGTGACGTGTAGACTATGGCTGCGTTGTTGTGATAATTGTGTCGGTATCTCTTAAGAGGTGTTAGGGGAGTGGTACTGTTTGATCTGACATTTGGTTAGGAGTTAGGTGAGGTGAAAAGACGTGACTGTTGGTTAGCTGGGTTGGTGTCAGAGTTGGCTTTTCGAGGCGATTTTTGGTGGCTGGGCCTTGGGCTTTGAGGGGGTTTGGTGGGAGATGAAGGGTTTTGGCTAAGTTCTTTAAATAGGAGTGGATTCAATTGTCATTTTCATCGCTCTTAGCTTCTGGTTTCGCTGTGCTTGCTGTGTTGTTGCTTAAGCGCTTGTTGGTGTTCGTGTGCCGTCTTCTATTTGACCAGTTTTTGAGGTATGTCGACTACGTCTTCTAGTGGTTCGAATTATGGTGATTCGGGTGCGAGCTTTGGTGGGTTAAGGTTAGAGTTCTTGAGTTTGTCAGAGACGTTGCACATCGAGGTTGAACGGGAGGTGCGTGAAGATCCGGCTAACGAGCATGCGGAGTCGCTCTGGCCGAGAAGGGGTGGGTACGAGTGGGTGGCTGAGGGGGTGAGGTCGTGCTCTTCAAAGTATCGTTGGTCTAGGTTGCTTAGATCTTGGATGAATAGCATCTATCTGTTTGAAAGGGGGGCGGATCCTAATATGGTGGCTATTGAGAGGGTGAGTGCTGTGGAGGCCGTGTGTCATGGTCGCGAGGGGTTGGAAGGTGATTTTTTCTATAAGTACGCATGTATGTTTACAAAGCTTCATGTTCGGTTGCCGTTGGACGAGTTTACGATGGGGGTTCTGCGGCTGTTAAACGTTGCGCCGACGCAGTTGCATCCTAACAGTTGGGGGAGTTTGCAAGCTTTTCGGTTGATTTGTAAGGCGCTTTATTTGACGTCGACACCCGAGAGTTTCCTGTACTTTTACGTCACGCGTCCAAGGGATCCGCTGTTAGATTAGTTTGTTAGATGGCTTCACGCAGTCGTTTAAGAAATTTAAGGATGGGTTCTTTCGAGTGCGGGTTCTACCTGTCGGGAGGCGGGTATATTATGATGATGAGGGGCGGCCCAGATTTCCTTTTTATTGGACGAGTGCACCGGTGCGTAGTGATGCATTGGCGAAGGAGGCCTTGGATGCGGATAGCCGGAGGGTGGTGGAGGTGTTGGAGATGTTGCCGGTTAGGGTGCCGGGGAAGTGGGTTGTTTGCTGTTATTTGACGGACAATCCTGGTCACGACTTATGTGGTATGTTGTGATATTGTTGTTGGTTCTGTGTTGGACTAATCTGAAAAATTTTGCTTTGTGCAGGTGTGATGGCGCACCATGCGAAAAAGGTTGGTGGAGAAGTGGACCTATTTGCCAAGATTAGAGACTAGATGGCGAATGCCGCGAAGGGGGAGGGGCAGTTGCAGGCTCCGAACCTCGTTGGCCCGGTTGTGGATACTTATCGACCGCCTGTTGCCAAGAGACCGGCTCCTTCTAAGATGAAGGGGGTTGGGAAGGATCGTAAGAGGCTGAGGGCTCTTGCGAAGACTGGGGGTGTTGGGTCAAGTGGGTCGAGTAACCCTGATCTTGGCGGCTTTGAGAAAGTGAAGATTCAAATGAGGAAGGGTGTGGAGCTCAAGTTGAGTGACGAGGAGGTGGCCGTCGTGGAGGCTGCTGATCCGGGGCTGACTATGCGGGCCATGAGTGAGTATTTGTCGCGCGGTATGGTGTTGAGTCGGCGGGTGCCGACTTTGCTGCAGGAGGAGCTAGCTGCGGGTGGTAAGAAAAAGTTGGCTGAGGAAGTTGCTGCATTGAAGGTGCAGAGGGATCGCGAGCAAGTGGCTTGGGCGGATGAGAAAACGAGGCTGGAGGCTGAGGTGAAGAAATTGAAGGGGAGTGTTGTGGGTTTGGAGAAAAAATTGAAGGCTAAGCAAATGGAGTTGGATGGGGTGAACGCCGCCAAGGAAGCTGCTGCTGAGGAAGCCGCTAGCGAAGTTTTTGGTCTGCAGCAGGCCGTGTATAATGAACATGTGAACGGTTTTCAGAAGGCTTTGAGGCAAGCCGAGTTCTTGTACTGGGAGGTGTCTGTGACAGACTGCCGTTTTAACGTAAATTTGGATGTGTACGATGATCGCATGCTGGATGTTGTGGAGATTAGCCAGCTTAAGGCTGAGAAGGAGGCGGCCACAACTGCAAATGAAGATACAGTGGTGACGACTCCAGCAGCCACCATGGTTGATGGGATGGTGGGGCAGGTGGAGGTTGCTGATGAGGAAGCCGATGGCGTGGAAGAGGACGCGGCGGGTGAGGAGGTGGATGAAGTTGAAGAGTAACATTAATGTAGATATTGGGGGCAAGGACACCGAAACTTGTTTTGTTTGTTCTTTTTTGTATGTTCATGGAGGGGACTATAATTTGTTTTGTCGGCGCGTTGCCGGTTTGTTTTTAGGGCGAATGTGCCTGTGTGGAACTTTGGGGACCGGAATATTATCATTGTAATTATATTTGGAAATTTATGGAAATGGCGGTGTTATCAACATATATTTTGTTTTTGAATCTGGCAATTTTAATTTCAATGTGGTGATGTGCGCTTTTTTGATCTATTGACGTGTTCGTTAAATCTTGTGGTGCTTGCGTCAACGGCCGGCCATGGTTGCGATTATCGACCGTTGGTACTTTGGTCTGGCGGGTGGGATTGTTTACCTTTTCTCGCATAGCGGCACGTGGTTGTTGAGTTCGACTAGCGGTACTTAGAGTAGAGGCTAGGAGTTTACTTATTCGACCAGCGACACTTAGAGTAGTGGCTGGGAGTTAATTTATTCGACTAGCGGCACTTAGAGTAGTGGCTGGGAGTTAATTTATTCGACCAGCGGCACTTAGAGTAGTGGCTGGGAGTTAACTTATTCGACCAGCGGCACTTAGAGTAGTGACTGAGAGTTAATTTATTCGACCAGCGGTACTTAGAGTAGTGGCTGGGAGTTAATTTATTCGACCAGCGACACTTAGAGTAGTGGCTGGGAGTTATGGTGAATAAGATATGCATAAACTTGTATTTCATTGATGGGTGATGCCTCATTAAAACCTTCCCAGCCAAAACCCTCCTTAGGGAAAAAATGCCGGGGTAGGAAAGAGTACATCGGATTACAAGTGTGGTTCAGCTAAAATAGAATTTGAGGTGGGAGATGTTCCAAGTGTTGGGAAGCGGCTCCCCGGATAGTTTTTCCAGGCGATAGGCTCCCTTGCCGACCTCTTTAAGTACTCGGAAAGGTCCTTCCCAGTTGGGCGAGAACTTGCCTTCGTGCTTGCGAGCTTTGCTAGCCATCCTCCACACGAGGTCTCCTTTGTGAAAAGAACGCGGTTTCATCTTGGAGTTGTACCTTCTTGCTGCCCTCAACTTGGTCGCTAAGTCCCGGATTTGTGCCTTTTCCCTTGTTTCGTAAAGGAGATCGAGGTGTGTGGCCATGCAGTCGGCGTTTATCTGTGTGTCGTGGTGTTGTTGTCGGATTGAGGGTTCCCCGATTTCCACTGGTATGACGGCGTCCGTTCCGTATACTAGAGTATATGGTGCTTCGTGGGTCGAAGATTGGGGGGTGCACCTATATGCCCACAGTACTTCGAGTAATTCTTCTGGCCATTTGCCTTTGGCTCCGTCTAAGCATTTCTTTAATTGCCCGAGGATGATCTTGTTAGCGGCCTCAGCTTGGCCGTTGGTTTGAGGGTGTTCGACGGAGCTCGTTATGTGGGTAATGTTCAGGTTGCGGTAGAAGTCAGCGAGGCCCTTGTCTATGAACTGGCGACCATTGTCGGTTATGATTGTGTGGGGGATTCCATAGCGGCAGATGATGTTCTTCCAAATGAAGCGCTGGACTTGGTTGGCTGTGATGGTGGCTAATGGCTCTGCTTCGATCCACTTGGAGAAGTAGTCGACCGCGACAAGAAGGAACTTGACTTGGCCTTTCCCTGCTGCAAAAGGACCGATTATGTCCATCCCCCATTTTGAGAATGGCCATGGTGAGGAGACGTGGTGCAGTTCTTCCTGGTGCATGTGTGTAACCGGCCCGTGCTTTTGGCATTGGACGCATTTTTGGATGTACGTGGTGCAGTCTTCTTCCATTGTGGGCCAGTAATACTCGACGCGTAATATCCTGGCGGCCATGGTTTTGAGTCCTGAGTGGTAGCCGCAGATGCCTTGGTGTATTTCTTGGATGACATAGTCGGCTTTTTCCTTAGTTATGCACTTGAGCAGGGGCTTGCTGAAGCCTCTTCTGAATAGTTCGCCTCCAATTAGTGTGTATCGCGCCGCTTTCCGCACCCATCCCTTTTCCTCGTTTGGCGGGATGACTCCTGTTTCTAAGTATCTGATGAAAGGCTCCATCCAAGTGTTGGTGGTAGTAATGTTTAAGCATTGGTTT
>Ga0214544_1011849_pt1 | contig 11769 bp, 9 predicted proteins | sample CNSS3metaG_FD_160074 | JGI IMG/M metagenome (GOLD analysis project Ga0214544, IMG submission 160074) | Root nodule microbial communities from cowpea collected in UCLA plant growth center, Los Angeles, California, USA - CNSS3 | ecosystem: Host-associated > Plants > Roots > Nodule | place: USA...
TAAATTAATTGAGACTTTACATTGATTAATTTGCAAATCTACAACAATAATTAATTGAGCAATAATCTTTAGATAACCGATGATGAATCTATTTTGAAAAAGCAATGGAATCAATCTATTTTCTTTACTATTGTCTTTATCTCTTTTTATCTTTTCTATTTCTTTCTTTGTTATCTTAATCCTCCAATATTTTTATTATTTTATTTAACTAACTCTTTTCTATAGTTTTATAAGAACTAATTTGTTAAAAATCAATTCCGTGTTCGTTGGGAGATGACTTAGGGTTACTTTACTCTTTCTATTTTCTTGACTACTATCTTAGCAATACTGAAGTTGCTATAGTTTAGTAGTATTAATTTGATCACGTCAATGACAATGTTATCAGCCACCATAACAATCGTCGTCAACGTCATCACATATAGGGTTTCTCGCTCCATCTTCTTCCATTCGTGGCAACATCTTCTTTCTCCCATTTGTGTAATGGAAGAAACTCTAAAACCACCCCATTTAGCCATGTCTCTTTGTTTCTAGTTAATGCTATGAATGATTGTGGTTTGTTGTGTTGTCTGATGGAGATAGGGGTGCTCTCCTTATGTCAACAAACACCATCTCCTTTCATTTCCCAACACAAGAGAGAGTCTTTTTAATGGTTCCTCTCCTTGTGTCAACTTTATAGAGAAATCTTCACTAAGATCATCACCTAAAAAGAGATACATTTACATATTCTCACATATAACTTTGTGTTCCATATCTGCATCAGAAGGTATTAATGTTGCCAAGTTCCATTTCGAACACCAAGAAGTTATTTCAAAAGACTGTAAGGAACTTTTCAAGTCTTTCTTCTCCCTAGGTTACCAAAGGCTTCCCAAAACTTCTCTCCATTGCCCCACATTTTTGTTCACATTAATGGTCTTTCAAAGCTGTAGTGAGTTTGGCGACAGGAGCGAATGTATTCGTGAAGTCGAGTCCTTCAAGCTGATTGAATCCCTTAGTCACTAGTCTGGCTTTGAAACTTTCAATTGACCCATCAGATTTATGCTTAACTTTATAGACCCAGCGACATCCAATAGCAGATTTTCCTGGGGGAAGGGTAATAATGGTCCAAGTGTTGTTGGTTTGCAAAGCTTCGAGTTCATCACCATGGCCTTGAGCCAATGAGGGCCCTTACAGGCTTGGGCATAAGTGCGAGGTTTGAGAACAAAATTGATTGAGAAAACAACATGTTGAAAAGAGGGGGACAGTTTAGCATAATTAACGTAGCTAGAAATAGGATATCGGGTAAGGTTATGAGTTTGAAAATCATGAAGGTAAGATGGGACCTTTTTGGGATGTGTGGAGCACCGAAGCGGTGTAGGAGACACAATATCAGAGGTAACATTATCGTAGAGAGATGTAGCAACATCAGTATGAGTGGGGGATATATCAATTACCTCGGTAGTGGATTCGGCAGAAGAATCAAGAAGTTCAGTAGTAGCGGTGGCGTTAGATATTGTAAAAATGGGTGCAGGAATGTTGGTGATAGTAGTAGTAGTATCAAAAGGGTGATAGTCATTGGAGTAATTGGTGGGAATAGGCAAAGAAAGAGAATATGTGTCAGGAATAGATGAAGAAATATGTTGATAGGGAAAGTGTGATTCATAAAAAATAACATGGTGTGATACATCAATTTTGTGATTGTGAAGGTTAAGAAATTACCACTGATATCGCTGTCGTTAGGTGATCAAATTACCACTACTTAACTTTAGCAACTTCAGTATTGCCAAGTTAGTAGTGAACTAAATAGTTAGGGTTAAGATAACCCCGAGTCATCTCACAACGAATACGGAATTGATCTCAAATATTTGATTCTTAGAAAAATGCAATTAAAACTAGTAACAATAAAAATATAGGGGTTTTGATACGCAAAGAATGAATGACATGCAAATAAAAGATCGTAAACACAATAATAGTAAATAGGTCAATTCCACTGCTTTTTCAAAAATAGGATTCTTCATCGGTTATCTAGAGATTATTGTTAAATTAATTATTGTTGTTGATTTACAAATCAATCAATGTAAAGTCTCAATTCATTTGTTGGCATTCTCACTTTTAATCAAAGTACAGTCTCAATTAAAAGTGAGAATTTTTAGATTATCCATAATAAATTCAACCAAAGTACAGTCTCAATTAAATTTTACTATGTCTAATCATGTCTATTCCTTTGTTTCTTCACCAAATAGAAAACTTAATTAATCAAAGTAAAGTCTTGACTAATTTTAGTTAAAGTAATTACTTCTAATCAAAGTAGAGTCTCAATTATTGGCAAAAAATTATTTAATCAAATGAAAGTTTCTAAATAAAATCAAAGTAAAGTCTCAATTGAATTTAAAAACTTTTTAACTCATATGATTAGCATGCATGTAGATTTAAAATCATTATTTTCTATTCAATTAAGAAGCAAAGGACATAGATAAACAAAAACCACAATAATAATCAAAATAACAAATGTATAATAAATTCATCTAACCTCAGAATCCAGTTAAGAAATTATAGTGGAATCAACTCTAAAAGCTAAGCCCTCCATGGCTTTGATGGAATAGATGATGATATGAATGAAAGAAATATAAAAAGAAAAGAGAGAATGAGAGATGTGATGGATGATGGTATCTGCCAAAACTAGAGAGTTCTAAGTTGTCCGTTGTAAGTTGTTTCGCTTCTGCTCCCTTAAGTCTCTTTATATATGCTTCAACTGGACTTTGGGCTTTATCTGTCGGTTGCTAAAATCTTTTATTTTTATTTAATTAATTAGCAACTCATAACCAGCCATTAGACACAAGTTGGCTTCTTCACTCTTATCTTGTGAGGAGCTACTTGTTGAATCATCACTGTCCTCCCATGCAATGTATACACGTTTCTCCTTTGGTTTATTCTCCTTTTTCCTATTAACACTCTTCTCCTTTTCTTTGTTAACATTTGGACATTCAATTTTGATATGTCCTTGTTTTCCACAGTTATAACATGTAAAGTTGGAAGAGTTTGATTCATTGTGTTTGGAAGTATACCTTTTGGGATTACCTTTGATTCCTTTCCTTTTAAGATACTTACCAAACCTCTTGACAAAGAGATTCAAGTTCTCACTTTCACTTGATTCAGCCACCTTATCCTCGAGTTCCTCATTTTTCTTGGTGTTAGTCTTCAAGGCTATGTTCTTGACCTTTTTCTCACTTGACTCAAGCTCATTAAGCCTTTGCATCTCAATCTCATGCTCCATAAGCTTACCAAACAATGCAGTTGTAGTCAAAGTGGATAGATCTCTTGTTTTTGAGATGGTCGTGACCTTTGGTTACCAAGATCTATCAAGACACTTTAGCACCTTGATGTTTAACTCTTCCTTGTCAAATTCCTTACCCAAACCTATGAGATGGTTGACTATGTGAGTGAATCTCTTTTGCACATCTACTATGGATTCTCCTTGTTTCATCTTGAATAGCTCATACTCTTGAATCAATGCATGCTTTCTTGCTCTCTTAACATCATTGGTTCCTTCATGAGTCACTTCAAGAACCTCCCACATTTCCTTGGCACTCTTGCATTGTGAAACACAAAAAAACTCATCCATCTTGAGAGATGAAGTAAGGATATTCTTTGCATTGCAATCATAATGGGCTCTCCTCCTTTCTTCCTCATTCCATTGAGTCCATGGCTTATTAACCTGCACATCATCAACAATATGCTTAGGAGTATATGGTCCATTTATGATTGCATCCCATATCCCTTGATCTATTGACTCAATAAAGATTTTCATCCTAATTTTCCAAAATTGGTAATTAATGCCACTAAACATAGGGGGTCTATGAATTGAGGCACCTTCACCAAAAGGTAACTTGTTTTCAGCCATTTCAAGTAGTTCAAAACATATTTAGGACCTTACTTGATCAAATTTCAAGTACCTTGCTCTAGATACCAATTGTTAGTTTTGAAATGGTTGAAAAACCAAGAAGGGGATTGAATTGGCTAGTTAACAATTTAGGCTATCTTTGAAAGCTAAAAAACACCTTTAGTTGAATCAAATAGATCACCAAGTTAGGATGCAAATAATACTGAACTATACACTTTCAATCGATCAAAAACAGAGTTAACATATTGATTTTAGGCTTAATTACTGTTTTAGTCCTCTAATTTGTTAGCAAATTTCAAAATGGTCATTCTATTATTCAAAGTCTCAATTTAGTCCTCAAGTTTTCAAACGTGACTCAGTTTAGTCCTCAAAGTTAACAGTGTAAGACCCGTAGAATTTAATTAATTAATTAATTAATTAATTAATGAATATGAGAGGAGAAATAATTATGACATTTAATTATGGTTGGTATGACGTGGAAAAGTGCTAGCTCATGTGGTTGAGAGCACTTTGATTGTGCGAGAGGACTTGGGTTCGAGTCTTATGTATGCCTTTTGCGTTGTTATTCGTTGTTATTTTTAATATGTGATAATCATGTGGTGAAATAGTATGACAGTTGAATTATGATTGTTTGCATGAAATATAAATTGGCATGATGGCTTGATATTGATTTGGGGAATTGCAGGGTTGTGAGTTCAAGTCTTGGAGAACTTACATTAAGCTTTATTTTTTGGTGTTTTGGATTTGGGTTGAATATGAAAGGGTTGGGAAGAAACCCTAGTGGTATGGCAGCTGAGAGGTGGCTGGAAAGGAGCCATAATGGTTTGGTAAATGATAATAAACTCCATTCAATAAGTAATTTTCGTTTTAAAACATTGGCTTAGTTTTTAGGGCACCTTTAAAAGGCTATAGTGAGGTAAAGAGAAGGGTTTGGCAATCTGGAAATTTGACTTACAGAGAGAGCACAAAAATTCTGGAATTTGGTGAGGTTTGGGAGAGATTGAGAGGCTGAAAAGAGAGGAACCAAGGAGGGCTAGTGTGCGAAGGAGAACTATCCAAAGTTTCAAGGGTTAAAGCTTAAAAGGAGAACCAGGTTAGGGGAGTTTACCGCGATTATATTGTTGTTTTGGTTTGAATTGTGTGAAAATAATATTTAAGTTATGCATGCACTGTGTTCATTCTGAGTTTTTGTTGAATTCTGGAAATTTTCCAGAAACCGCCAGGCGGCTCATCCATTTCTGTGCATTTTGCTGTGTTTCTGGGTGCAGCGCCTGGCAGTGAATCCCTGTACCACCAGGCGACTCAAAGTCTGGGCTATTCTGGGTGTTTCTGGATGAACCGCCTGGCGGGATTGGTTGTGATCGCCAGGCGGCGCGGGTTGGAAACTCGTTTTAAGTTTTTCCTGAGCGTTTGGCATGAATTGTTCGGAGGGAAATCAAGGGGTGGGTCTTATGAGTGGATCTGGTGTAGAAATGTTTTGATTTCGAGTGTAATTGACATGGAAATTCAATGGAACAGTGACCAAGTGTTTAGGGTTGAACAATTGGGGTTTGATGTCGTGAGAGTGGTCAGTGATTGGAATGCTTTGAATAATTTTAATGGATATGGGTGTAGGCTGCGAGGAACATAATACATAAGGGAGATTGCGCGAGAAATGATGGAGATTAATCTGGAATGAAAAGCAAGGGAGAGTGGGACTGCGTAGGTGTGGGAATTCTGGAAATTTTACCAGAAGTCTGATGCACCGCTTGGCGACACGGGACTAGCCGCCAGGCGCTAGTACAGTGACGTGGATACTAGTGGTTGTTCTGGTCTAGGAGTGTGTTTTAGGATAATTGGCGTTTGGTCTCTTAGTAAATCAATTTCTAGTGTATCTGTGAGGGGAGAGAGTATAGAGATTCCACTATGGTAATGATATTTTCCCTCTTACTTTATAAGCGAACTTGGGGGTGTATAAATTGGTCGAGAGAATGGTAATTAGAAGCTTGGGAAGTATGTTAGATCACGGGATATTCTAGTACTGTCAGAACCTTAATAACATGCGTGTCAGTATGGATTTGGGGAAAACATGAATGACACCCAACCATGGGTGAGTTCCTTGGCGTGTAATTATTTTATGGGGAGTTGTTGTAGAGAGGGAGAATGGTAAATGTTCATATAAGTAAACAGTACCATACACTAAGCTAGGAGTATAATGGATTGAGGATGAGTGCGAGTGCAAGATGCGAAGAGTATTTGACCAAAACCAGTACTGCATAAGTACTAATACGGCGCCTGGCAACAGAGTTAGGTCCGCTAGGCGGTAGAGAGGCAACAGTGGGGTTCTGGTGCAGGAAGCGCCTAGCGGCAAGGGGGTCCCGCCAGGCGATGGCGACAAAAATCGTGGTCTCTGGAACAGCATCCGCCTGGCGGTGGGAACGGTCCCGCCAGGCGGTAGTTGTAGACTTTATGATTCATGGGGCGCTTGGCGCCTAGCGGCACGTGTCCCCCGCCAGGCGGTCTGGAAGCTGGTAGCGCCTGGCGGCACGTGTCCCCCGCCAGGCGATTTATACTGCTACAGCTTTGGGTTTTGATTATGAATTTGTGATATATAGTGCGTTTAGTGATGCTTTAAGGGTGAGATTGCTGGTGTTCCTTGAGTTGTGGCTCGGAACGTATCCCATGAGTTGTGGCTCGGGATAGGGGTTAAGCACGTGGTATTCCTTGAGTTTTGGCTCGGAATAGCATCTCTTGAGTTGTGGCTCGGGATGGGGGATGAACACGAGGAACCCTTGAGTTGTGGCTCGGGTTGGCGAGTTTTGCCGGTGTGAGTGTGCTGGTTGTGGCCAGTACGGATGGGTCCAAAGAGATTGCCCTCCTCAGTTGTTGGCTGACGAGTTTGGTAGTCTTGGGACGATACGGACTATGTTCGTATACGGGAACTCCACCTGGCGTTGCGGTGTATGATCCGTAGCATGTTTTCCTGCACGTGCTCTATCGGTTGTGGCCGATAGGTATGGCAGCAAGTCACCTTGAAGTAATCCTTAGACGTTGTAGAACACGAATAATCTGATTGGGGGTCAGATGGTAGGAATTAAAGAATAGGGCAATGTGAGATGTTTATGTTATGTATGATCTCTTGTGTTTATATGCTTATGTTTCTGTAACTTTATATATGTGATTTAATTGTTAAGCTCACCCTATCTGCGTGTGTGTGGCGATGATCGTGTACGCGGTACACGGGAGCAGATTCTGTTGATGCAGGTGGCTCAGGTGACCCTTAGCCGCAGAGAGGGGTTAGACTTGGGGAAATGCTAATGTTTTCTTTATTGCCTTTGAAAACAGTTGTAAACCCTGATGGGTAATTTTATAACATTATGGTTTTGGTATTCATAGACTTTATTCGATGGTTTAATAAAGTTTTTAAATTTTCCCGCATTTTTGGGAAAATGAGGTATTATTAAATACACGTGGTTTTAATTTATTTCTTTTATTTATTTATAAATCGGTAATATCCTGACGGGATGTTACAAACAGCGTCAAAATGAATAACGGAATAGTGACATGGTTGTTTTACTCTGTCTCACTTCGAATTACGTGGCTCGTTACATTGTGCTTATGTGGATGGTGAATTGGGTTGAATGTAATTAGGGTTACTAATATTGGAATTGGGATCAAGGGTGAAAAAGATTTGTCGAGGCATTGCGTTGGTGTGAGGAAATGGGAGTAGCATCAATTTCGTTCTTGGGGTTATCATTTGTAATCGAAATCGTGGAGCATATTCTAGGTGAGTTGTGCTTCGAATTTTATGGCTTGTGTTTTAGGGTTTTGTGGATTTTGGGTATAGGGTATAGGGTTTTGGGTTTTGATTTGGGGGGTTTTGGGTATAGCAACCTCTCCACATTGACAAATGGGAGACACACCCAACCCCTTCCACCCACCACCAAGAAAAGACACACCACGAATTTCATTCTGTAAACAAATGCAAGACTTACAAGAGTTGGCTTCAGACATGTCTCTCAACAACCAAATCTGGGGCCAAAATAATTAGAAGAATGTTGTGCAGCAACGTAGCGGAGGATAAGAATGAATTTAGGATGTTGGGAAAAATTTCGGGTTTCATGTTTCCCATTTCTAAACAATGTTAAACCTTTTCAACATATGCCACGTCAATTGCTCTTGCCTCACTACTATTTGAACAACGTTTGTTTAAATTGAACGGAGAGGACTAAATTGAGTCACTTTTCAAAACTCTAGGACTAAATTGAGACTCTGAATAATAGAAGGACCATTTTGAAATTTGATAACAAATTAGAGGACTAAAATAGTAATTAAGCCTTGATTTTACTAAACAGATTCTGTTCTGGTATAATCAATCAATTGAAACTGAAAAACAATCGACTGAAATACTGGGAAAAATGCAGAAATGTGAATTTGAATTTTAAACCAGAAACAATGCTCAAGAATGATCAAGACCAGTTCCAAATGATCATACAAACATGCTCAATGCTGCAGATGCCATGAAAACATGCAAGAACATGAAAAAGATGATTAAAGCACAAGTTCTTGAAACATTAAAATGAAAATGCAAGAGAGAAAGGTTAGAGAAGAGAGGACACCACGAATTTTTATACTGGTTCACTCAAACCTGAGCTACATCCAGTTTGTCAAGGCAACCTTAGCTTGACTTTGCACTATTTCAAAAGTTTTACAAAGTATCCACCCTTACACTTCCAAAATATGCAAAAACACCACAAAAGACTCTTGAATCACACAAGAATCACACCAGCACAGCAAGAACCCTCTTGCAGACCTGGAAAACCACCAGGCACACACACAAAGCTTGAGAAAGATCAAACCTTAGTGGTAGCACAACCTTGCCTACCACAAACCACTTTCTCCAAGCTTCAAACCAAGCCAAAAGCTTCAAGAATTGATCCAAGATCAATCTTCAACAGCTGCAACACCTATGATCACGAAGGAGAGAGTTTCCACAAGTTTCCAGAACCAAATCGTGCTCTAAAATGATCAACAGACCTCTCTTTCGAAAATCACAGCTTTTATAGTCAAACTGTTACGAAATTCAACAGGTTGATTTTCAAATCAATCGGTTGATTTCACTTGACTTAAGTGAAATCATTCGATTAAAAACTAAATCAACTGATTGAATTTGTTGCAGTTTAAGACTACTGCAGCCAACCTTTTAACCTGTTGAAAAACCATTCAACAGACTAAAAGAGACATTTTAACCTGTTGAAAAACTATTCAACAGATTAAAAACACAATAAAGACCAAACTACATCTAATTAATGCTTTAAGGTCTACAACATGAATTACAAGCTACAAATACACTTTCTTAATGATGTAACTACATGGAGAGCACATGTTCCAGCCTTGATCACCATGGATATCATCAAATCACCTTTCCTTCATCAATGTAGGCTTCATTCCAATGGTAATGGCTTCAAGATAGTTCAAAATAGCTTCATTCAATCTTCATCAAATCTTCAAGAAGCAAACCACCTTGGCTTCTCATGTCAACACAATGTTGATGAAATCCCTCTAGTTGATGATGTACATGCAATTCGAGAAGATCACGATGAAGGAATATACATATGACCAATCAATAACTTTATGTATGAATTTCGTGTTCTTGTTAAAATTTAGTTGTTTTGTTAAATAATGTTTTATATATGATTTTATATGTTTCTTATTAATGTTTTGTGATGTTTTCATTTCACAAATATATGGTTGAACATCATAGTTCATCAGATGATGAAGCACTCACTAAGAGACCCACCAGAGGAGCCACTAGGTTGAGACAACTCTTGATATTAACGTCGACACTAGAATGCCTAGTGGTCGTTATGCGAACGTCTTCAAAAGCTATTTAGGAATGTTGGCATGAGAGAGAATATCAATCCTAACTCTATCTTTTGATCATGTCACTGAAGTTGATCGAGGAATGATATGGCAAGATTTATTGGTAACTAATATTAATGTTATTAACGTTATACTTTGATTTTGTTGATAATATGTTAAATATTATTGATGACATTTTCTATATTGTAGCTAACATTTGATATTCCAAATGTGGTGACGCTTAAACAAAAATGTTTATCATCGGTGGCTAGGAAATTTCGTGGTTTTAAGACCAAGTTGACGTCTAGGTATGTCTTTGGATCTAAAAAGGATGAAAATCTATTGTTGAAATACACTTGGATTGATGAAGACGCATGGCGTCAGTTTCTTGAGCTTCGGACATCTAAGGGATGACAGGTATGTTTATTTGAAATCATCAATTGCACAATTGATAATTATGCAAAATTTTAACTAATTCATAAAGTAGGTTTTATATGTTATAGGAAAAGAGAAAAAAGGCTAAAAGCATAAGTGCTCAAAATAAAAACCCACACATATTATCTTGTGGTGGGTATAGAAAAATTGAAGAGAAGATAATGTTAGAAAAGAAAAAATCTAGGCCCCCACCTTTTGAGGGTGAAGATACTGAGCCTCCTTCCCCACCATCACGTCATCAAAAGTGGAAGTTAGCCTGTCTACACACATCGGGCAACTACACTTTTGAATCTGCACGAGAAATCTCTAAGAAAATTGTAAGATACAATTCTTATCTAAATAGCTCCTTCATGTTTTATATTGTATTTTTTTTATAAATTTTTTTGTTACATTGCAGGATTCGTTGGTTGAGCAGAGCTACTGATAAAGGTCGTACCCCACCAAATTAAAACATATTAAATGCATTGTGTGAAAGTGAACAAAGTCGTCTCCCAATGACCAATATTTTCATTCAAAGCTTCAATTTCCAAATGAACACAACAATAACACAGGGGGGGTTTGGTAGACAAATTCATAATGCTAATCAAAAGATTAAATTGAATGCAAAGAGTGATTAAAACCGTATTGACATCCTTGATTCAAACACAATTTCACTTATCATAGACCACTAAATTAACACTTCTGCCTTCTCTCAATCCACTAGATAATAATCCATTAAGCGAAAATTACAATCTAGCTTCATTATGCAATTAAGCAATGCACATATCCTTAAATGCGTGACAGCCAAGTTACATAAATTAAGATGAACATAACTTAACCCAAACACAAGCAATCACTTTGTAAATTAAGCACAAACAGATTCATCACAATGCATTCCCGAATTAGAACAAAGAGACACGGCAGATTTCACAAGCAAGCACAACCTCAAAGCTTCACTGCATTTTTCGTCAAGGAGTCAATACACGAATTTAGCTACACATGGAAATGAGCAATTAGACACCACAATTCTGGAATCACAAAAACAGAACCAAAATCCCTAACTTTGGAATTCTGAAAACGCAAATTAAGAGCAAAAAGAGAGATTTCAAAGCTCCGATGGAATGTAAAACGATGCTATGATATATAAATGCGAAAACCCCATGAATGGGTATTGTTCCAAGTCAACGAAATCACAAAACGAGCTGCCCAAGCAAGAAAATGAATTCAAAACGTAAAACCCTTAATGGGTGCTGTCAAATATGCATAAAAACGGTAAAAATGAGCCAAAAACGTGAAAAACCGCAAGGGGCACCTCCATGGAAGCTTGGAGAACGAAAATGGAGGTTGGAGAAAGGTAGAAGATGATGTTGTGCGACTGGTGCATGAAGTGAGACCTAATTCTCGTGGTCATTTCACTCTTCCACTCATATTTACAAAGCTGCCACTCAAAATTACAAAAATGCCACTCTTAGGCCTCTAATGTTGGTCCATTCTCTCAGATGACGTGGAAATGACGTGGAAATGATGTGGCAATGATGTGGCGACTCTCTTCAACTGAATATTGATGTTCCAAGCTCCAAAATTGCTTCACCCAAATACCTAAAAATAATTAAAAACAAAAATTAGGCCAAATAATG
>Ga0214544_1011851_pt1 | contig 11767 bp, 7 predicted proteins | sample CNSS3metaG_FD_160074 | JGI IMG/M metagenome (GOLD analysis project Ga0214544, IMG submission 160074) | Root nodule microbial communities from cowpea collected in UCLA plant growth center, Los Angeles, California, USA - CNSS3 | ecosystem: Host-associated > Plants > Roots > Nodule | place: USA...
TTCCTCATCGATATGAAATTTAATATTTTTTTAAATTTAACTCATCTTTTGGAGGATTGTGAATACATATATATATATATATATATATATATATATATATATATATATATATATATATATATATATTTTTTTTTATATTTATTTTTTTATTTATATTATTTTATTTTTTTTTTTTTTTATATATTTTTTTTTTTTATTAATTTTTTTAATATATATATATAATATATATATATATATATATATATATATATATATATATATATATATATATATATATATATATAAATAAAAGGTTACCTACAATTGTACTTTACTTTGTGTTGGAAGAGTGGATGCCAATAAATGCAAAATTTTGTGTGATTCAAATTATGGTAACAAAATATTATTATTTTTATTATTAATTATTATTCATTTTATTATAATACTAAAATATGTTAATTATTATATATTATATATTAATTTAAAAATATATAATAAAATATGCATAATTAGTTATCTCATTATAATAGTATATTATGTTTCAATTTAAAGAGGCTGCAAACGATTTATATGAAATTGTTCTACCGCAATAATATAAACTTATATGCAAGTTATAAAAAAATTCTAATGCTGTATGAATTATCCACTTAAATCACATTATTGTTTTTGTTGTAGATTATCTTTCCAGATTTTGTTAAAATTTGTAATTTGTAATGTTTTTTCACTACTTTTTCTGTTTTTCTCCCTTCATTAGCCTGAAATTAAAAAAAAAATAACAATTTTCATGTTTTTTCATCTAAATCACATCCTGTGTTTCGTTATTGGAAACAAATAGAGCTTTAGAATAATTAGATATTATTCTTTGAAAAGACACACAAAAAAAAAAAAACACAAAATATATATATATATATATATATATATATATATATATATATAATATAAATAAAAGTATTTGTAAATTTGTACAACTAGATTTAAATTTTACTTTCATAATGTAGTTTATTTTGTTGGATCTTATTTAATTTTTGTTGGATCTTATTTAATTAATTATTAAGTTTTCTATCCAACATTGTAAATGTTCCCTATCCATTTATGAGTACATTTAAGTGATAAATAGTTTGAATAGATATTATTATTGGTGTGGAAATATAAATGAAAATGAGAATAGAAGAAAATTGGAGAATTGTGAATTGTGAAAGGAAGAGAAGTGAGAAGAAGGATAAATAATATGATATTGCAGTGCATTGAAAATACAGAACAATATTACTTATTTTGATGAAAGCAAAGCAGCAGAAGCCATTAATTACTTCTGAAGGTTAACAATGGTAGGTTCATAGGTAAAGGCAAGCAGTTTCTCAGTGCGGGAAAGAAGCAGTTGTTCAAAGACAGCATGCTCAGGGTGGTCTTCATACTCTTGAATACCATCGTAGCTGTCAAAGCTTGATTCAAAGATATGAGTGTACCCTTCATGCAGGTGCAGGTTAACTCTGAAACTTTCATCTTTTCCCCTGCAACACAATTATTATTATTCATTCAAGAAAATTGCTGCTATAGACTCTATCTTGACTTTGATATCATATTAGAAAGACTCTATCTTGACTTTGATATCATATTAGAAAGACTCTATCTTGACTTTGATATCATATTAGAAGTAGATTTTAAATCTAACTTAATCTCACAAAATTGATTTGCAAGATAAAGTTTGCACATCACTTATATATTATGAAATTGTCGTCGATATAAAACTTTTAACATAAACTTACACAAAATACTAATTACTTATATTTATCAATAGAAAAATATAATGTAAAAATAATATTATATATATTTACCAATGGAACTTGTTCATGGCTGGGATGACATCCACTAGTTTTGCATATTCTGTTATGGCCTCTTCAATCTTCTCTGGAGTGGCATCTTCCTTGAACTTTGCCAATATCACAAGTCTCACTTCTTTCTTTGCTTCTGCCATCTCTTCTAAGTTCTATTCATTCACACAACCTCTTTCTCCCTCTCACCCTTTTTATACCCATCTCAACACATTTACCACAAATAATACGTACATTAAATTATGCCAGCTGTATACCTATACGTATTGTCGTATTCTTTATCAGTTTTTATATTTATGAATACTCGTGATGAGATAGCTTCCATGATTGAGCTTCTTGGTAAATGTACCTTTTGGTGGAACATTATTTACTCCTCTTAATGCCAAACAATAACTTCCGTTGGGGTTCCAAAATACCCATCTCATGGCCCATATTCCCAATATTATAAAATAAATAAAAAGGGTTAAATATAATTTTATTTCTTGATTTTTGAATTTTTGAATTAGTCCATTTCGAAATTTTAGATAAATTTAGTCTTTCATTTCTCAAAAATATTTGAATTTAGTCATTTTAATCAAATTTTATTAGGTTTATTTGATATTTCAAGTGTGTTTATTTGACAATCTTGAAATGCATACGAAACATCAAATAAACCTAACAAAATTTAATTGAAAAAACTAAATCCACATATTTTAAGAGATAAATAACTAAATTGGTTCAAAGTTTCGATGAACTAATTCTAAAAATCACTGAAAATTAGGGAAACAAAAACATATTTAAATTATAAATAAGTTTTTAATTTCATTGTTAGTTAATAGATTGAGACACATAATGATTAGTTATTTCATAAATTTATTTCATAATACTCAGTTATTGGACTTTTGTTATCAAAGTCATTATATCAATGAAGCAAAAGCTAAAAATAAAAATAAAAATCTAAATCTAAAGTTACATATATATACATATCCACAATAATTTCTTTTGATACATTTTTTTTTTATAAATCGTCCTTGTTTAGTGAAAAATGATAAATACTTAATGAACCACCACATGAATCACAAAATAATTTTTTCTGCATTAATTTAAATATAGAGACAAAATGTCACACTCCAATACACTATCACAAAATCACTACATTGTTCTTCTTTCACCACCACTACCAATAATTGAAGTTGAAATGACCTAAACTCTCAATGTCCACCCTTAATACTCCTTACACTACAACCACAACTCCATTTCTCAAAAAAAAAAAAAAATGCTTCAAATTCAAACTCAAAATCAGACTATAAATTGTTCTAAAAATAAGAAAAAAGAAAAACCAATTTTTTTTTGCAATATTTTTTCTTTTTATGTTATGTGAAAATAAACCATATTTGGATGTGAAAAGAAGACCTGGATATATTTTTAAATAGATGGGTTAGAACATCTTTATTAGGAGAATTATTTACAAGAATTATTTGAAATAAAAAGTATAATTTTAATATAGATATCTATATATAAATTATTTAAAATCAGAAAAAGTTATTTATAGAAACCACTTTTTTCAATATCTTTAAATTTAAGCTATATATATATATATATATATATATATATATATATATATATATATATATATATATATAATCACACTAAAGATTTGTTAGTTGGTAAGAGTTTTCATATCAAATGCCATGTGTTTTTTTGGGAAGAAATGGCTGTCACCATCTTACTGATATACAAGAGGACAAAGAAAATATGAATCACAATAAATCCTCACCAAAAAATTCGAAATGAATAAACCGTGGAGGAGATAACGAGATTTACACTTACGTTTATAATTGTAATATTGTTTTTTAATTGTAAGATTTTATTATTATTATTATATCTTTATTAACTCACATAATGTTTATATTCTTTTTAATTTAAAATTTTAAAATAATATATTTATAATTTTTTTTATATAAAATTCAACATTCTTGTATCTTGTTAGTACAAAACGTAGATCTACATTTACATTCTTATATTAAATTTTGACCATAGTACTTATTCAGAAAAGTAATCTAAAAAACAATTATAATTATACAAAAATAAGTATTACAAAATATTATATAAACCACGTGCAAAAAAAAAAAGTAGGTAAGAAATAAAACTGCTTAGTCTTTCTTGCTCAATTATTATGTTTGGTGGGATGTTATTCATAATTACTGCATTGAACAAAAAAAAAACAAAGGGCCCATGACTGAAAAAGAAAATAATAATAATAATCTTACTGTGTTGATTCTACTACATTCACGTACAAATACAGTTTCGTCCAAACGGGACCGGACCCAGGACTGTGTCGAAATGTCAGGCCAACAATGAAACAGGTCCATAACTTTTTTATATTTGAGTTAAATACAATTTTTTCCACAATTTTTAACTATTCAACTTTTTACTATTTATAAATAGATTACAATTTATATAATTTTAAAACTATATTATATTGGTTGTTATTTTTTTCTAATGTATTATATTTATAAATCCTCATTGCTAATAGTGTTACCTAAAAGTATCACATTTTGTGGCCATTATTCTGACACCGATGTCGATATACATGTGATCATAATTTTTATACCAGTGTTGATGGGTGTGAATTGGTGTCAGAACATATATATATATATATATATATATATATATATATATATATATATATATATATAATATTTTTCTCTATGACTTTGTAACCAATTACATTTAAACATTATATATATGGTAAGTGAAATTTGCTGTAAGTGAAATTTTTGTCTACTATTATGGTCATTAAGCATGTCTCACACTTATTATTTTAAAAATAATAAAATACAACATAATATATATATATATATATATTAAATATATAAAAAATTTTAAAAATATAATAAATATATTATTTTTATTTTATAAATTTAAATTATATATTAAAGTTGTTATAAATTATTATGATTATTAAAAATATTATTATTTTATATATTAAATATTTTGTTAATAAATATTCTAAAATATCATATATGAATATGTATCAAACATGGCCCAAATTAAAATATTAAAATAACACAAATTTTAGTTTCAATGTAACTCTACTTTTATAATTATACTATTTAAGTATAATATTTAATATTTAATATTTAAACTAATTATATTTCAATTATTGATATAAAAATTTATTTACATTTTTTAATGTTTTATGTTTTTTTTAGCAATAAATACTAACTTTTTCAAGTCAAGTTAGACTATATATAATAAATTTGCTTAAGAGGTAAGAGAATTTATAAATCAATACTTGATAATAGTTATGTATTAGTATTAGGACTATAACTGATTGTAAGTGTTGTTTGGTTTCAAATTCCATCTACTAGATAAAAATTAAAACTGGTAGCTCTTTTCAACCACTTGAAAATATTTATTTACTAAACCTCAATTCGGATAGTATCCTTATTTACCCAAATTAGGTATTCCTTCTTAAAAAATATCTTTGATTCAAATTATATTCATGAGTACTGTATATATGGATACATACCCGTATGATACATAGTTTTAGAAGTATCGAAATGCACATTAAAAATAAGCTTACAACTTCTTTATTTGAATATACTTTTTTATAAAAAAATAAAATCATTTAGACATTTTAAAATAAGAAAAAAAAACTTATCAACCATTACCATAATAAAAGTATAAGTATTTTATAGAGTAGATATTTCGTTTCCAAGTATACTAAAAATTCCATAAATATTACATACAAATACATAATTGTAACTTAAATTGAAATATCAAATTCAGATACAAACCAGATTGAAATATGTGTGCAAATAGGAAAACATTGTAGAGATTACAATAATTGAGAGGAAACCACCAAACTTATTTTTATCAGTTATTAACAGTGAAATTGAGACATTATTATTACTTTCCCAATGAAAGGTTAACTGGTAGGCTTATAGTCAATCACAATTATTTTCTCCAGATTGGAAAGTAACAAATTTCCAAACTCAACATGAGCAGGATGAGCTACATACTCTGCAATGGCTTCTGTACTCTCAAAGGTTGATTCAAACACATGAGTGAAGCCTTGATGCAGGTTTTCAGCACTCACATCTTTTCCCCTACAATACATAATTCACCTATCAGCTATGCATAGATGTTGATCTGAAATGCATAGATGCAAATGTTTAGAGTGTTATACACAACAAAAGCTCAATGACATTTCTCAATCTACCCAAGTTCCATCTATTGTAACAACATATGATTCTTTCAGCAAAATCCAAAATTCTATTCGTTTAGACCTTAACTGCCATTAAACGTGTAATTTTCTCAAACATCTTCACTGCAAACTAAGCCTTAAACAGTGTATCTCTGAGAACCAGAAGCCCTGTCAAATCTAACGCTAGCACTCAAATCTAGTCGCCATATACAACCACACTTGGAAAATTTCCATGTTAGAGATCATGGAAGCTAATACCATCATCACAAATTCACAACACAATCACTAGTTTTTTCAAAGTTTCTTAACAAGATCAAAACAAATAACTGGGCATTTTAAAATATTAAGCTGAAGCAAACATGTATCTCCCTGAAATCATACTCCTATAAATTAAATACCAAATAGCAACAAAGCAAAATACCCTACAGTACAGAAAAGGAGGAGATCTTGTTCTGAAACCCTGCAATTTCACCCATGGACTTTTCCAATAATCTTAGCAAAAATCATCAGTAACATTTCTGAATGCTACAAGCATGTGCAATGGATAAGGTAGCATACCAATGGAAGGATTTCATGGGTGGGACAAGATTGACCAGGTTGGCATAACCCTTGATGAGTTCTTCAATCTTCTCTGGAGTGACATCGTCCTTGAACTTTGCGAGCACTATGTGTTTCACTACTCCCTTTGCTTCCTCCATATTCACAATTCTACTTCCTCTTCTCTTTTCTCTCACTCTTTATATACCCACCTCACCAAAAACAAAACACACACCTTTAAGTTTATATCTTTGTAATTGAATAAGTTAATTTAAAATTTTATATTTTGTAATTAAATATTTATTGGTTAATTTTTTTCATTAATTAGATAACATAATTATTATCTTCAACCATTATTTTATTTATTTATCTTTATATGTTAAAAGGATATGAGATGATTTTGTTATTAATATAGGATATAACTTAGAATGATAAGGAATTTTTATTGAAAATATATTGAATAACTTGTAGGTCATTAACTACTCATTTATTTGAATTTTATATGACATTCCATTTAAATAGAGATAAATTTATTAAATAAAACATCACATCAATATAATATGAAATAGAACATAAGACAAAGGGGAGTATATATGTATCAACCATTACAATTATCCATAAATATAATTAGAAAGAAAGACTAAGACACACCACGATGTTATGAACAAAATAGAATTTAAGAGTTTGACAGTTGTCCAAAAAGTTTTCTCATAGAGCAAAAGATTACATAGGCAATAGTGCTCCTAAAGATGCTCTATAGAGCCCGATCCAACCATGCATACTACACTGCCGCATTTTCATCATCACTGCGACCACCAGAGGTTTCATATCTGCTCACACCAAGAATTTGGTGATCATTGCAAATAGGAAAAGCCAAACAAATAATAGACAACAAACAAAAAAAGGTAACTTAGAGTAAAAATAATTTTCAACATGGCATTGAGCAAGCAATGTTAAACAGTTTTCCAAACAGGCAATACAATAGGCACTCAAATATGTGATAGCAAACAATGCAAGACTCTATGACTCAATTATCCAGATATATATAAAGAGTCGGATTCACTATATTCTGCACTTGTGGTGGCCTCTATTGCTTTATAGAGCCATTGTCAATGGGTTTTACCCTACCACACTACACACAAGGTTAACCTTCAATCATCTAGGACCATTATCCTGCCAAAGACTAGAATCTCCTGCTACTCTCACCACTTGAATCAGTCCGCTCTACGTGAGACTAACTGATTTTTTAGAGTTTTGAGGATGCAACCTTACTTGAATCCTTATCTAATTATATACACTACAACACCACCATAAAATCTCACCAAGAGATTCATGAAATTACGTCTAACTCATGCCACATCCATGTTCTCACACCATATTCCACATGTTATCTCATGACATCCAAATCTCATGCCAATACTCAACCAATCAGCCATGATTCATGATTTAATTCATATAAAGCTCATCAATTCCAGTTCATAAAATCTCATAAGATAGGCATAGTCCTATACCTCATGCATTTACAAGATATACATCCAATCATAGATTAAATAGGAGAATTAGCTTAGGCTAGAAGCCTTCGTCCAAGCGACATAGACTCTCTCGCTTAAGTTAGGCATTCTCGTCTGAGTGAGAGCTTCAATAGTGGCACAGTGAGCATTCTGCGAGTTCTCGCCTGAGCAAAATTGCCCTTCGCCCAAAACTGAAGTCCCTCGCTTGAGCGACAATGCGAGCAGAGAGCACAACAGGTTTCAAAGAGTTCTCGCTTAAGCGAGACCTTCTTGCTTGAGCGAGATGATTCGTCGCTCAAAACGGAAGCTCTTCGTCTAAGCGAGAGTTCGAGCAGAAACCAAGACGAGCTTCTACTATTATCGCCTAGGTGAGACAGGCTCGTTTGGGCGAAAATACCAGTTCTCGCCACTGTTCACACATGCAAGTCAGAAAACAGTCTAAAGCAACATCCAGTTCAGCCTCATACAAGCACAAACATCAACCAGGCATTTTAAGCATGAAACAAAGCAAAACAAGCAAGACACTACAAAAACGTGAAAATCCTAGCTTCCCTTACCTTTGAGTGAACTGAGCTTAAGAGAAGAAAGCACGTAGTGGGAGGAGCACCAATACCAGGAAGCTTAAAGAGTTGAAATAGAAATATAGGGGAACGAAAATGAGACCAAGAAAGGGATTAAGGTAGAACAAGGGCTTAGGAACTGAAAACGGAAAGGAACATAGGTTTAAATGTTACTTACTTGGAGGAAGCTTTTGACTAGTTGGGAAACTTACTCAAACTCTAACAGAGCTCTATTGGAGAAAAAGAGAGAGGGTAAATGAACTGGGCAGAAGGGAAAGTGAAAGGACAGCTGTGAAATTTCAAGAAACAAGAGGGTTGACTATGAGCCCTTTAACAAGGCCAGGTCCAACATTTTTAAGACAGAAAAATGAGTTTCACATTTTATATCAATTATAATTTTATTTTATCTTAATTATAAAAATTCACTTTTTTAACATAAAGGAACCCACTTATTTTAACATAAAAAAAAATAAAATGACAGATTATGTTGGTCAATTAATAAAAATTCTATAACAAACTCACTCGATTAAAGTATAAATTTTTTTGATAATTTAATAAGAGGAAATATTTAATTAATGTTGAATTGAAGCCACAAAAATATACCCTTTAGTGAAACTATCAAAGTCTTTACGCAATTTCCCTTTTTTTTTGTGATATGAGCTTATACTAACTACTATTGACACACAATTTCCGTGGAATCGTGACAAAACCAATCACGTTAAAATTGACTGATCAGGAGAGCAGAGTAGTGAATTAAATGTAGTGAAAGGTTTTATTGTCTCTTTGGTAAAAAAAAATTGGATTTTCTTTTTGCAAGAGAGCCATGGACAGAACTAATTAGTATTCAACAAAAGAGCTTTTAAGAATTTTCCTTAATTAAGAAATGTTTAATAATTTTTTCATATTTTTCTATCTCTTTTAATATTTACAAAAAAAATATATTTTAGAAATAAACAGTTTTACATAAATAATAATAATTTGAAAATTTATAATCAAAATATTGGAAGAGAATTATAAGATTACACCGAAAAAAAGTTGAAGTATAGACAAAATTTTAAAGTAAAGGATAATATGACTTAATTTTGAATGCTTTTATTAGTTATAATATGTAAATTTTTATAAAATAAATTTAATAATAGAGTAAAGAAGAAAAGAAAAAATAGGGAATAAGAGAATGGAAAACAACTTTTTTATATAAGAATGTGTAAGACCGTGTCTGGTTAAAACTTTATTAGGAAAAAAACTCTTTGGATATAAGATTTGTGAAGGAAAAATAGTACATCATTCTATATAATATTATTCTTTACATTTACTATTCTTCCCCTCATGTAAACTTACATCATTAATAGATGACAAAATCCAACCAATTGTTCAGAAGTTCTCATTGACAAATACTTTGTAAATAAATCTGCTAGAGTTTTACATAAACAAATCTTTTGTATCTCTTCATCACCATCTCTTTGAAGATCATGAGTGAAAAAGAATCTTGAAAGAATATGTTTTCTCTTGTTTCCTTTAATATATCTTTCTTTCAATTGAGCAATGTATGCACTATTATCTTCATATATGGTTGTTGATTTTATTTTTCCTGAGGATAAATCACAAATTTGTCGCACATGTTGAATTATAGACATTAACCAAATGCATTCACGACTTACCTCGTGTAATGCTAAAATTTATGCATCACACAAACTGCCATGAAATCGTTGTGTCACCACATGTGAACAAATGTCCTATTTGCGATCGACCATTATGAGAATCTGATAAATAACATGCATCTACGTAATCCATTAGATCTTATTTTGAATCATTTGGGTAAAATAAGTTCATATTCATAGTAACCTTAAGATAACGAAATATTTGTTTTACTCCATTCCAAACTTATTTTTATCAGAGCACTAACAGTGAACTGAGGCATCAATTTCCCAGTGAAAGGTTAACTGGTAGGCTTATAGTCAATCACAACTACTTTCTCTGTAGAGGAAAGGAACCGATTTGCAAATTCAACATGAGCAGGATGAGCTACATACTCTGCAACGCCTTCTGTACTCTCAAAGGTTGATTCAAACACATGAGTGAAGCCTTGATGCAGGTTTTCAGCACTCACATCTTTTCCCCTACAATACATAATTCACCTATCAGCTATGCATATATGTTGTTCTGAAATGTTTCAACCAAGCCACTAGAATGAATTTATTTAGATGCAAATGTTTAGAAAAGTTATATACAGTAAAAGCTCAATGACATTTCTCAACCTATGCAAGTTCCATCTGTTGTAAAACATATAATTCTTTCAACAAAATCCAAAATTCTATTCATTTTTAGGCCTTAACTGTGCCATTAAACTTGTAAATTTGTCAAACATTTCCAGTGCAAACTTAAGCCTTGAACAGTAAATCTTCAAGAACGAACCAGGAGGCTTCTCAGATCTAACGATAGCATTCAAAGCTAATTGCCATATACAATCACAGATTGGACAATTAGTTAGAGATCATGGAAGCTAATACCATCATCACAAATTCCCAACATAGTCACTAGTTTTTCCAAAGTCTCAGAGCAAAACAAGTAATTGCCATTTTAAATAACAAGAGTCAAAAGACCCTACAGTGCAGAAAAGGCAGAGATCTTGTTCTGAAACCCTACCGACACACTTTTTCAATAATCTTAACAAAAATGATCAGTATCATTTTTGAATACTAAAATCATGTACAATCTCAAAATGTAGCAATAAATAAATCGGAACCCAACCCGATCCAATCAATGTTCCACTCACTCTGTTCATCAGTATCATCACTTTTTCATCAGCAATACTAGGCAAACCTATTTGCAAGCCCTATTTGCATTGGATGAAGAAGATAATGTTGTTTGTTCAGATGAAAGTGGATTGTTGAATTGGAAGTGTGAGGAAGAAAAAGAAAAGTAAAAAATGAATAAGGTAGCATACCAGTGGAATGCTTTCATGGGTGGGATAAGATTGACTAGGTTGGCATAGCCCTTGATCAGTTCTTCAATCTTCTCTGGCGTGATATCGTCCTTGAACTTTGCCAGCAGCAAGTGTTTGACTACTCCCTTTGCTTCCTCCATTTCCACAACAACCTCTTCTCCCTGATCTCACTCTGTATATACCTATCTCAGCAAAAATGAAAAAATTTATATATA
>Ga0214544_1011857_pt1 | contig 11757 bp, 3 predicted proteins | sample CNSS3metaG_FD_160074 | JGI IMG/M metagenome (GOLD analysis project Ga0214544, IMG submission 160074) | Root nodule microbial communities from cowpea collected in UCLA plant growth center, Los Angeles, California, USA - CNSS3 | ecosystem: Host-associated > Plants > Roots > Nodule | place: USA...
AAATGACTCAGGGATCCTAAGGAACAACTCAAAACTGAAATCCTACCTAAAACTCAAAATTTCACTACCTAAAACCTCTAAAAACACCTTAAAGATAGGCTAAAACTAAGTTTATGCTAAAGCACGGATAGAACTACCACCAAACTACCTAGACAAGGTCAAAATGACTTAAGAAAACTTAATCCTAAGTCACAAACAATCTCCTAAATGATTTACCAAAAATCACTACCTAAAACCGAGACTAGTCTACAAAATTGACCCATTTGTGTATGCATGTACTAAGCTAACCTATGGAAGTTTAATCTAACTATCCTAACATGTTTCTAATGGAAAAATATGAATAGAAAACAGCTCACACTGCTAAAACTTACTCCAGCTCAAAATCTAGCTACCTAAGATCTAATATTAGCACTAAATTATGCTAAAAGTCCAAAAATTTAGAGGTGAAATAAACTACCGCATAAAACTTTGATCAACACCCTTGGACAACTTTTAATTACCAAAAGAAATGTGGAGAAGACATCACAAAACAAAATTTGGAGGGAAAATCAAATCTGTCTACAGAAAACACAAAAATGAACTACAAATTAGTCAAAATGAGCATAACACTATCCAATCAGCAAAGGAAATGTTGAGGAATGATGCAAAAACAATGTATATAGTATATGAAAGATGAAAACTAAGCTAAAAGTGAGCAATATCAAGGAAAACGAAAAGAGGCGGAGACTAACTTGTATGACTAGTTTATGAATCTCTAGTCTAGTTAAATACCTAACTTCATTATTTTTTTCATTCAATTAGTGTGACTAAGTGGTGTGGCCTATTTTTATGCAGAAAAAGTAAACCAAGGACAGAAAAACTAACAAAAACAAAAGAAAGAATGCAGTAACTTGGCTGAAAAGTTGACCAAGAGTTGACTTTTTGCCTTTTTCCTCTAATCTGAAATCTATTATGCGAAACTGGTATAAACAGCACCAATGACCTACTCAATAAAGTTAAAATGACTCAGGGATCCTAAGGAACAACTCAAAACTGAAATCCTACCTAAAACTCAAAATTTCACTACCTAAAACCTCTAAAAACACCTTAAAGATAGGCTAAAACTAAGTTTATGCTAAAGCACGGATAGAACTACCACCAAACTACCTAGACAAGGTCAAAATGACTTAAGAAAACTTAATCCTAAGTCACAAACAATCTCCTAAATGATTTACCAAAAATCACTACCTAAAACCGAGACTAGTCTACAAAATTGACCCATTTGTGTATGCATGTACTAAGCTAACCTATGGAAGTTTAATCTAACTATCCTAACATGTTTCTAATGGAAAAATATGAATAGAAAACAGCTCACACTGCTAAAACTTACTCCAGCTCAAAATCTAGCTACCTAAGATCTAATATTAGAACTAAACTATGCTAAAAGTCCAAAAATTTAGAGGTGAAATAAAATACTGCATAAAACTTTTATCAACACCCTTGGACAACTTTTAATTACCAAAAGAAATGTGCAGAAGACATCACAAAACAAAATTTGGAGGGAAATTCAAATCTGCCTACAGAAAATAGAAAAATGAACTACAAATTGGTCAAAATGAGCTTAAGACTATCCAATAAGCAAAGGAAATGTTGAGGAATGATGCAAAAACAATGTATTTAGCATATGAAAGATGAAAACTAAGCTAAAAGTGAGCAATATCAAGGAAAACGAAAACTGAGGTGGAGACTAACTTGTATGGCTAGTTTATGAATCTCTAGTCTAGTTAAACACCTAACTTCATTATTTTTTTATTCAATTAGTGTGACTAAGTTGTGTGGCCTATTTTTGTGTAGAAAAAGAAAACCAAGGACAGAAAAACTAACAAAAACAAAGAAAGAATGCAGTAACTTGGCTGAAAAGTTGACCAAGAGTTGACTTTTTGCCTTTTTCCTCTAATCTGAAATCTATTATGCGAAACTGTTATAAAAAGGACCAAGGACCTACTCAACAAAGTTAAAATGACTCAGGGATCCTAAGGAACAACTCACAATTGAAATCCTACCTAAACCTCAAAATTTCACTACCTAAAACCTCTAAAAACACCTTAAAGATAGGCTAAAACTAAGTTTATGCTAAAGCACGGGGAGAACTACCACTAAACTACCTAGACAAGGTTAAACTGACTTAATAAAACTTAATCCTAAGTCACAAACTATCTTCTAAATGATTTACCATAAATCACTACCTAAAACGAGGACTAGTCTACAAAATTGACCCTTTTGTGTATTCATGTACTAAGCTAACCTATGAAAGTTTAATCTATCTATCCTAACATGTTTCTAATGGCAAAATATGAAAAGAAAACAGCTCACACTGCTAAAACTTACTACAGCTCAAAATCTAGCTACCTAAGACCTAATATTAGCTCTAAACTATGCTAAAACTCCAAAAATTTAGAGCTGAAATAAACTACTGCAAAAACTTTTATCAACACCCTTGGACAACTTTTAATTACCAAATGAAATGTGGAGAAGAAATCACAAAATAAATTTTGGGGGGAAATTCAAAGCTGCCTCTAGAAAACACAAAAATCAACTACAAATTGGTCAAAATGAGATTAAGACTATCCAATCAGCAAAGGAAATGTTGAGGAATGATGCAAAAACAATGTATTTAGTATATGAAAGATGAAAACTAAGCTAAAAGTGAGCAATATCAAGAAAAAAGAAAACTGAGGTGGAGACTAACTTGTATGGCTAGTTTATGAATCTTTAGTCTATTTAAATACCTAACTTCATTATTTTTTCATTCAATTAGTGTGACTAAGATGTGTGGCCTATTTTTATGCGTAAAAAGTAAACCAAGGATAGAAAAACTAACAAAAACAAAGAAAGATTGCAGTCACTTGGCTGAAAAGTTGACCAAGAGTTGACTTTTTGCCTTTTTCCTCTAATCTGAAACCTATTATGCGAAATTGGTATAAACAGGACCAAGGACCTACTCAACAAAGTTAAAATGACACAGGGATCCTAAGGAACAACTCATACCTGAAATCCTACCTAAAACACAAAATTTCACTACCTAAAACCTCTAAAAACACCTTAAAGATAGGGTAAAACTAAGTTTATGCTAAAGTACGGGTAGAACTACCAATAAACTACCTAGACAAGGTTAAAATGACTTAAGCAAACTTAATCCTAAGTCACAAACCATCTCCTAAATGATTTACCAAAAATCTCTACCTAAATCTGAGACTAGTCTACAAAATTGACGCTTTTGTGTATGCATGTACTAAGCTAACCTATGGAAGTTTAATCCAACTTCCTAACATCTTTCTAGTGGCAAAATATGAATAGAAAACAGCTCACCTTGCTAAAACTTACTACAGCTCAAAATCTAGCTACCTAAGACCTAATATTAGCACTAAACTATGTTAAAACTCCAAAAATTTAGAGCTGAAATAAAATACTGCATAAAACTTTTATCGACACCCTTGGACAACTCTTAATTACCAAAAGAAATGTGGAGAAGACATCACAAAACAAATTTTGGAGGAAAATTCAAATCTGCCTACAGAAAATAGAAAAATTGACTACAAATTTGTCAAAATGAGCTTAAGACTATCCAATCAGCAAAGGAAATGTTGAGGAATGATGCAAAAAGCATGTATTTAGTATATGAAAGATGAAAACTAAGCTAAAAGTGAGCAATATCAAGAAAAACAAAAACTGAGGTGGAGACTAACTTGTATTGCTAGTTTATGAATCTCTAGTCTAGTTAAATACCTAACTTCATTATTTTTTCATTCAATTAGTGTGACTAAGTTGTGTGGCCTATTTTTATGCAGAAAAAGTAAACCGAGGATAGAAAAACTAACAAAAACAAAGAAAGAATGCAGTCACTTGGCTGAAAAGTTGACCAAGAGTTGACCTTATGCCTTTTTCCTCTAATCTGAAATCTATTATGCGAAACTGGTATAAACAGGACCAAGGACCTACTCAACAAAGTTAAAATGACTCAGGGATCCTAAGGAACAACTCATAACTGAAATCCTACCTAAAACTCAAAATTTCACTACTTAAAACCTCTAAAAACACCTTAAAGATAGGGTAAAACTAAGTTTATGCTAAAGAACGGGTAGAACTACCACTAAACTACCAAGACAAGGTTAAAATGACTTAAGAAAACTTAATCCTAAGTCACAAACTATCTCCTAAATGATTTACCAAAAATCACTACCTAAAACCGAGACTAGTCTACAAAATTGACCCTTTTGTGTATGCATGTACTAAGCTAACCTATGGAAGTTTATTCTAACTTTCCTAACATCTTTCTAATGGCAAAATATGAATAGAAAACAACTCACCATGCTAAAAGTTACTACAGCTCAAAATCTAGCTACCTAAGACCTAATATTAGCACTAAACTATGCTAAAACTCCAAAAATTTAGAGCTGAAGTAAAATACTGCATAAAAATTTTATCGACACCCTTGAACAAATTTTAATTACCAAAGGAAATGTGGAGAAGACATCACAAAACAAAATTTGGAGGGAAATTCAAATTTGCCTACAGAAAACACAAAAATCAACTACAAATTGGTCAAAATGAGCTTAAGACTATCCAATCAGCAAAGGAAATGTTGAGGAATGATGCAAAACCAATGTATTTAGTATATGAAAGATGAAAACTAAGCTAAAAGTGAGCAATATCAAGAAAAACAAAAACTGAGGTGGAGACTAACTTGTATGGCTAGTTTATGAATCTCTAGTCTAGTTAAATACCTAACTTCATTATTTTTTTCATTCAATTAGTGTGACTAAGTTGTGCGGCCTATTTTTATGCAGAAAAAGTAAACCAAGGATAGAAAAACTAACAAAAACAAAGAAAGAATGCAGTAACTTGGCTGAAAAGTTGACCAAGAGTTGACTTTTTGCCTTTTTCCTCTAATCTGAAATCCATTATGCGAAACTGGTTTAAACAGGACCAAGGACCCACTCAACAAAGTTAAAATGACTCACGGATCCTAAGGAACAACTCAAAACTGAAATCCTACCTAAAACTCAAAATTTCACTACCTAAAACCTCTAAAAACACCTTAAAGATAGGCTAAAACTAAGTTTATGCTAAAGCACGGGTAGAACTACCACAAAACTACCTAGACAAGGTTAAAATGACTTAAGAAAACTTAATCCTAAATCACAAACTATCTCATAAATGATTTACTAAAGACTGGTCTACAAAATTGACCCTTTTGTGTATGCATATACTAAGCTAACCTATGGAAGTTTAATCCAACTATCCTAACATGTGTGTAATGGCAAAATATGAATAGAAAACAGCTCACACTGCTAAAACTTACCACAGCTCAAAATCTAGCTACCTAAGACCTAATATTAGCACTAAACTATGCTAAAACACCAAAAATTTAGAGCTGAAATAAACTATTGCATAAAACTTTTATCAAAACTCTTGGACAACTTTTAATTACCAAAAGAAATGTGGAGAAGACATCACAAAACAAAATTTGGAGGGAAATTCGAATCTGCCTACAGAAAACACAAAAATCAACTACAAATTGGTCAAAATGAGCTTAAGACTATCCAATCAGCAAAGGAAATGTTGAGGAATGATGCAAAAACAATGTATTTAGTTTTTGAAAGATGAAAACTAAGGTAAAAGTGAGCAATATCATGGAAAACGAAAACTGAGGCGGAGATTAACTTGTATGGCTAGTTTAGGAATCTCTAGTCTAGTTAAATACCTAACTTCATTATTTTTTCATTCAGTTGTGTGACTAAGCTGTGTGGCCTATTTTTATGCAGAAAAAGTAAACCAGGGACAGAAAAACTTAAAAAAACAAAGAAAGAATGCAGTAACTTGGTTGAAAAGTAGAAAAGTTGACCCTGAGTTGAGTTTTTGCCTTTTTCCTCTAATTTGAAATCTATTACGCAAAACTGGTATAAACAGGACCAAGGACCTACTCAACAAAGTTACAATGACTCAGGGATCCTAAGGAACAACTCAAAACTGAAATCCTACCTAAAACTCGAAATTTCACTAACTAAAACCTCTAAAAACACCTTAAAGATAGGCTAAAACAAAGTTTATGCTAAAGCACGGGTAGAACTACCACTAAACTACCTAGACAAGGTTAAAATGACTTAAGAAAACTTAATCCTAAGTTACAAACTATCTCCTAAATGATTTACCAAAAATCACTACCTAAAACCAAAACTAGTCTACAAAATTGACCCTTTTATGTATGCATGTACTAAGCTAACCTATGGAAGTTTAATCTAACTATCCAAACATGTTTCTAATGGGAAAATATGAATAGAAAACAACTCACACTGCTAAAACTTACTAAAACTCAAAATCTAGCTACCTAAGACCTAATATTAGCACTAAACTATGCGAAAACTCCAAAAATTTAGAGCTAAAATAAACTACTGCATAAAACTTTTATCAACACCCTTCAACAACTTATAATTACCAAAAGAAATGTGTAGAAGACATCACAAAACAAAATTTGGAGGGAAATTCAAATCTGCCTACAGAAAACACAAAAATCAACTACAAATTGGTCAAAATGAGCTTAAGACTATCCAATCAGTAAAGGAAATGTTGAGGAATGATGCAAAAACAATGTATTTAGTATATGAAAGATGAAAACTAAGCTAAAAGTTAGCAATATCAAGGAAAACGAAAATTGAGCCGGAGACTAACTTGTAAGGCTAGTTTATGAATCTCTAGTCTAGTTAAATACCTAACTTCATTATTTTTTCATTCAATTAGTGTGACCAAGCTGTGTGGCCTATTTTTATGCAGAAAAAGTAAACCAAGGATAGAAAAACTAACAAAAACAAAGAAAGAATGCAGTAAGTTTGCTGAAAAGGTGAAAAGTTGACCAAGAGTTGACGTTTTGCCTTTTTCCTCTTATCTGAAATCTATTACGCGAAACTGGTATAAACAGAACCAAGGACCTACTCAACAAAGTTAAAATGACCCAGGGATCCTAAGGAACAACTCAAAACTGAAATCCTACCAAAAACTCAAAATTTCACTACCTAAAACCTCTAAAAACACCTTAAAGATAGGCTAAAACTAAGTTAATGCTAAAGCACGGGTAGAACTACCACTAAACTACCTAGACAAGGTTAAAATAACTTAAGAAAACTTAATCCTAAGTCACAAACTATCTCCTAAATGATTTACCAAAAAGCACTACCTAAAACCAAGACTAGTCTAAAAAATTGACCCTTTTGTGTATGCATGTACTAAGCTAACCTATAGAAGTTTAATCTAACCATCCTAACATGTTTCTAATGGGAAAATATGAATAGAAAACAGCTCACACTCCTAAAACTTACTACAGCTCAAAATCTAGCTACCTAAGACCTAATATTAGCTCTAAACTATGCTAAAACTCCAAAAATTTAGAGCTGAAATAAACTACTGCAAAAACTTTTAAAAACACCCTTGGACAACTTTTAATTACCAAAAGAAATGTGGAGAAGACATCACAAAACCAAATTTGGAGGGAAATTCAAATCTGCCTACAGAAAACACAAAAACCAACTACAAATTGGTCAAAATGAGCTTAAGACTATCCAATAGGCAAAGGAAATGTTGAAGAATGATGCAAAAACAATGTATTTAGTATATGAAAGATGAAAACTAAGCTAAAAGTGACCAATATCAAGGAAAACGAAAACTGAGGCAGAGACTTACTTGTATGGCTAGTTTATGAATCTCAAGTCTAGCTACATACCTAACTTCATTATTTTTTCAGTCAATTAGTGTGACTAAGTTGTGTCGCCTATTTTTATGCAGAAAAAGTAAACCAAGGAATGAAAAACTCACAAAAGCAAAGAAAGAATGCAGTAACTTGGCCGAAAAGTTGAAAACTTGACCAAGAATTGACTTTTTGCCTTTTTCATCTAATCTGAAATCTATTACGCGAAACTGGTATAAACAGGACCAAGGACCTACTCAACAAAGTTAAAATGACCCAGGGATCCTAAGGAACAACTCAAAACTGAAATCCTACCTAAAACTCAAAATTTCACTACCTAAAACCTCTAAAAACACCTTAAAGATAGGCTAAAACTAAGTTTATGCTAAAGCACGGGTAGAACTACCACTAAACTACCTAGACAAGGTTAAAATGACTTAAGAAAACTTAATCCTAAGTCACAAACTATCTCCTAAATGATTTACCAAAAATCACTACCTAAAACCAAGACTAGTCTACAAAATTGACCCTTTTGTGTATGCATGTACTAAGCTAACCTATGGAAGCTTAATCTAACTATCCTAACATGTTTCTAATGGCAAAATATGAATAGAAAACAGCTCACACTGCTAAAACTTACTACAGCTCAAAATCTAGCTACCTAAGACCTAATATTATCACTAAACTATGCTAAAACTCCAAAAATTTAGAGCTAAAATAAACTACTGCATAAAACTTTTAAAAAAACCTTTGGACAACTTTTAATTACCAAAAGAAATGTGGAGAAGACATCACAAAACCAAATTTGGAGGGAAATTCAAATCTGCCTACAGAAAACACAAAAATCAACTACAAATTGGTCAAAATGAGCTTAAGACTATCCAATAAGCAAAGGAAATGTTGAGGAATGATGCAAAAACAATGTATTTAGTATATGAAAGATGAAAACTAAGCTAAAAGTGAGCAATATCAAGGAAAACGAAGACTGAGGTGGAGACTAACTTGTATGGCTAGTTTATGAATCTCTAGTCTAGTTAAATACCTAACTTCATTATTTTTCATTCAATTAGTGTGACAAAGTGGTGTGGCCTATTTTTATGCAGAAAAAGCAAACCAAGGACAGGAAAACTAACAAAAACAAAGGAAGAATGCAATAACTTGGCTGAAAAGTTGAAAACTTGACCAAGAGTTGACTGTTTGCCTTTTCGCTCTAATCTAAAATCTAGTATGCGAAACTGGTATAAATAGGACCAAGGACCTACTCACCATAGTTAAAATGACTCAGGGATCCTAAGGAACAACTCAAAACTGAAATCCTACCTAAAACTCAAAATTTCACTACCTAAAACCTCTAAAAACACCTTAAAGATAAGCTAAAACTAAGTTTATGCTAAAGCACGGGTAGAACTACCACTAAACTACCTAAACATGGTTAAAATGACTTAAGAAAACTTAATCCTAAGTCACAAACTATCTTCTAAATGATTTACCAATAATCACTACCTAAAAGCAAGACTAGTCTACAAAATCGACCCTTTTGGGTATGCATGTACTAAGCTAACCTATGGAAGCTTAATCTAACTATCCTAACATGTTAGGCGGAGACTAACTTGTATGGCTAGTTTATGAATCTCTAGTCTAGTTAAATACCTAATTTCATTATTTTTTCATTCAATTAGTGTGACTTAGTTGTGTGGCCTATTTTTATGTAGAAAAAGTAAACCAAGGACAGAAAAACTAACAAAAACAAAGAAAGAACGCAGTAACTTGGCTGAAAAGTTCACCAAGAGTTGACCAAGAGTTGACTTTTTGCCTTTTTCCTCTAATTTGAAATCTATTATGCGAAATTGGTATAAACAGGACCAAGGACCTACTCAACAAAGTTAAAATGACTCAGGGATCCTAAGGAACAACTCAAAACTGAAATCCTACCTAAAATTCAAAATTTCACTACCTAAAACCTCTAAAAACACTTTAAAGATATGCTAAAACTAAGTTTATGCTAAAGCACGGGTAGAACTACCATTAAATTACCTAGACAAGGTTAAAATGACTTAATCCTTTTGTGTATGCATGTAGTAAGCTAACCTATGGAAGTTTAATCTAACTATCCTAACATGTTTCTAACCGCAAAATATGAATAGAAAACAACTCACACTGCTAAAACTTACTATAGCTCAAAATCTAGCTACCTAAGACCTAATATTAGCACTAAACTATGCTAAAACTCCAAAAATTTAGAGCTGAAATAAAGTACTGCATAAAACTTTTATCAACACCCTTGGACAACTTTTATTTACCAAAAGAAATGTGGAGAAGACATCACAAAATAAAATTTGGAGGGAAATTCAAATCTGCCTAAAGAAAACACAAAAATCAACTACAAATTGGTCAAAATGAGCTTAAAACTATCCAATCAGCAAAGGAAATGTTGAGGAATGATGCAAAGACAATGTATTTAGTATATGGAAGATGAAAACTAAGCTAAAAGTGAGCAATATCAAGGAAAACGAAAACTGAGGCAGAGACTAACTTGTTGATGAAGGATTGATCCCAACCAAGGATGGAGACACATGCTTAAGAAGACTAAGCATGTTTAGAGAGGAAGTTCATTAATCCTTCATCCCTTTCATTTGTGTTTGTTATTTTTGATTCCCTAAGTTGACTTAGTTTAATCAACTTTAGTTGACTTGTTGACCTTTGACTAGGTTTGACTTGTTGACTATAGTTGACTTGACTTAAGCCAACATGCTAATCTATATTTATTCGCTTTGTAGGTTAATTAGGAGTAAGAAAGCAATGCTAGGTGGTGCATGGTGATTGGGGAGCATAAATGATGTGGAGGAGATCCTAAATGATTTACCAAAAATCACTACCTAAAACCAAGACTAGTCTACAAAATTGACCCTTTTGTGTGTGCATGTACTAAGTTAACCTATGGAATTTTAATCTAACTATCCTAACATGTTTCTAATGGCAAAATATGAATATAAAACAGCTCACACTGCTATAACTTACTACAACTCAAAATCTAGCTACCGAAGACCTAATATTAGCACTAAACAATGCTAAAACTCCAAAAATTTAGAGCTGAAATAAACTACTGCATATAACTTTTATCAACACCCTTGGACAACTTTTAATTACCAAAAGAAATGTGAAGAAGACATCACAAAACAAAATTTGGAGGGAAATTCAAATCTGCCTACAGAAAACAAAAAAATCAACTACAAATTGGTCAAAATGAGCTTAAGACTATCCAATCAGCAAAGGAAATATTGAGGAATGATGCAAAAACAATGTATTTAGTATATGAAAGATGAAAACTAAGCTAAAAGTGAGCAATATCAAGGAAAACGAAAACTGAGGCGGAGACTAACTTGTATGGCTCGTTTATGAATCTCTAGTCTAGTTAAATACCTAACTTCATGATTTTTTCATTCAATTAGTGTGACTAAGTTGTGTGGCCTATTTTTATCGAGAAAAAGTAAACCAAGGACAGAAAAACTAACAAAAACAAAGAAAGAATGCAGTAACTTGGCTGAAAAGTTGACCAAGAGTTAACTTTTTACCTTTCTCCTCTAATCTGAAATCTATTATGCAAAACTGGTATAAACAGGACCAAGGACCTACTCATCAAAATTAAAATGTCTCAGGGATCCTAAGGAACAACTCAAAACTAAAATATGATGAGATGCCTCGAGCCAAGGGACCTACAATAAGAGCCATGGCTAGGAGAATACAAAAGGAATAGGCCTTAAATGCGCATGCAAGGCCCAAGATGAACTTCACATGGGCCAAGGAAGATGTGAAGACCTTGCCTAAGACATTTTGCTTGTAAATACTAGATTAGGATTTTATTTTGGGCTTTGTATTTTAGGCCCAGTAGAATAGGGTTTTCTTTAGACCATGCATTGGGCCTTAGAGGAAATTGGGCTTTAGAAGTAATTTTGGACCAAAAAGGGGAATTGGGCCAAATGGGCCAAGAGTAGTGTGTCTACTCTAGAAAAGCCTAGAAGCTTCTCAAACTTGCTCTCCAA
>Ga0214544_1011860_pt1 | contig 11756 bp, 10 predicted proteins | sample CNSS3metaG_FD_160074 | JGI IMG/M metagenome (GOLD analysis project Ga0214544, IMG submission 160074) | Root nodule microbial communities from cowpea collected in UCLA plant growth center, Los Angeles, California, USA - CNSS3 | ecosystem: Host-associated > Plants > Roots > Nodule | place: USA...
TATATATATATATATATTTTAACTAAACCTAGGACTGCAATGTTTCTTATTATGGGGGCCAGATAATGAAATAATTATTTTGCCATTGAGCTCATTGAAGTTCATCGACATGTTCAGCTAATTGAATTTGTTTAGGTTATAATAATTAAGTCAATATTAATAATAATGAGTTGAACAATTCAAAGGCGATCTTCAAAATTCATATTTATTATATTTCAAGCTATGGAAACTGTTCAATGGTAAGCCTTCATTTCATTTCATTTATTCGATTTTAGATATGTGAGTCTCGCGGGAAACTTTTATTTTGAAGCAAGGCAGAATGGATGCAAATAAAGCAGAAGAAAATCGGTTTATACGTGTACATATATTTCCATCAATCTCGGTTAAATGATTAATAATTTTCAGTAAGGTGGCGTCTGTACGTTTCATTGTCTTTGAATAATCTTTAATGATTTGTAGAGCTTATGCCAAGCAGAAGATAAGAATATATTGTTGATAATGATTGGTTTCAAATTCAAGAACATGTGGAATTGTCATTACAAGTTTTCCTTGATCATCATCAAGTAGAATGGGTCATTCTAACTTTTGTTACTTGGATTTTGGACAATTCCAAAAAAAATATTAAATACTTAGTAATTTAATTGAATGATTTAAAATTGAATTCTCTTTATTTTTTAAATAATTAATTTACATGAAATAATTTAGATATTTTAAATTTTTTAAATAATTAATTTATGTCAAGTAATTGAGATATTTTAAATTTCAATTCTTTTGTTTGAGTAAAACAATTTAATTTCTAATTTAAGGTGACTTAAAATGTACCATCTATTTTATTAAATCACAAACACATCACCTTCATCACAAATAAAATTACGTATGCATATTTTTTTAGTTGTGTCTGTGTCTGGTTACAAGGTTGAAACGATGATACTAGTGGGCCGAGCAACACCATCAACCCAATTGGTGTGAGTGGGCCAAATAAAGAACCAAAAATCATAAGAAAAACCTCTAGACAAACTTCAAGGTCAGCACAATGGAATGAATTTATTCACTAAGAAAATAGTTTCTTTTACAATTATGCAGTATGAGAATATTTTTTGTTATTGTGTTTGTTTTCCGTATTTTTGTGGAAATCTATTAGATTTGCTTATATCTCTGTAAGAAACATTTTGGAGGGGAGGAAAAATTCAGACTTGTTACATGATTTCTTCTCTGGAGCTTGGTACCTCGAAATACCAAAATTGTCCTTCATTTTCTATCAAATAACTTGTTAGTTAACTACATTAGGTTTGCTAAAGTAGTTGTTAACCTAGACATATGTTTTTTCCCAAAAATAATTCACTATTACTGATATATAGTTTTCACTAAAAAAAATATCACTATATATATATATATATATATATATATATATATATATATATATATATTTGTTTTTGTATTTTAATGGTTAAAAAAATAGTGAAATAACTAATATGTTACTTTGCTTTAAATAGATGACTTAATTTTGTTTTTAATCTAATGAAATTTGAGGTAACCATTTTTATTTATTATCCTTTTTTAAAAAATATTTTAATTCCTCAAATTTAAAAAGAAAAATACTTTTCTACACAAGAAATTATGTTTCTTTTATTATTTTTATGTATGTTTGAAGGATATATATATAAAATTTTGAGAAACTAAAATATTTTTTAATTTAGAAGACTAAAATTTTATTATTTCAAATTTCAAAAAATAATTACAATAATCAAGTTGAATAAAGTGACGACTTTAATTCCTTGTTTTCAAACAAGTTGAGACCATAAATAAATATGAAGAGATAAGTTAAAGTCTAAGCATGGATCTTTAAATTGGAGCTTTATGAAAAAAATAAATGTTATGAGTTTATCAACATTCGTCGATAGAGACTAGTGAGTCAAATATCAATTGGCACTCCAACATGATGTCCTATAATATGTTGTGGTAGATTGAGAGTGAATTGTTTATGAAGTTCAATTTATAGTCAAATCATCACTCGAAAAGATCATATAATAATTTAGAAAGTTATTATCTAATATTCACAATTTCTTCTCACAAAAATCAAAGAGTTGACGATAATTAGTAATTATAATAATTGTCTCCTACTATCATGATAATTGACAAGTTAGTTGACCTTGTGTTTTCAACCAATTCTTGCTTCATTTAATATCTTAGCCTTATGTATTTTAATTTTAAATTTAATATGTTAAGTACGAAAATTTGCATTGATTTTTTTTATTTATCTCAAAAATAAGCTATTGTCAGGTTATTATAGTGCTATGTGTCCGTGTGAGGACGAATTTAGTAATTCTTTTCTGAAAAATTACGAAATTTTAGCTAATTTTGATAAACTTCAATTTTAAAAAATAGAAATAAAAAAAAAATCAGTTAAAAATTGAATAAAGTTAACTAAAATTATGTATTTTTTTTTTAAAAAGGAAAATCAGTGTTCCGGTGTACCTTTGGTTCGTCCTCCATCATGATATTACAATACAAGAAATAAATTAACCTTTGAAGTTTTATCAATGTCTTTGAAAGGAATTTTTTATTGACTTGATAAAATAATCTATAACCACAATAATGAATTTTTATGCCTTACATGAATGTGGATATTTTTATCCAATTAGACCAATTGTTCATTTTCGAAATGACCAAATTTTTATTATAAAATGTGATTTAAAGTTTTGACATTTATTTACGAGACTTAGTAAATTCAATATAATGTTTTAGGTTTAATCGGTGATTTAGTTCTTAATTTGTTATTTTTGGTTCATTTTGATCTTCTTATTTTTTGTTTCAATTTAGTCATCTAATTTTTTAAAAATGTTCATTTGATCCTCTTATTATTATTTATTCAATTTAGTCATTTTTTTTAAATGATCTAATTTTGTTTTTCCGATTTGAGACCAAATTAATAATTAAGCTTAATTACAACTTATATATACACATTAAAATATATTTTTTTATAATTTATACATCAAATCACTTCACCTAAATACTTAAAGTATTTAATTTTTTACATCCCACCTAAATACTCAAATTTTTTACATTTAGGTAGATTGATTTGATATATAAATTCTAAAAACCTCGTTTAATGTATATTGTTATATTTGTTTAATCAGCACATTGATAGACTCATTTAATATTTTTTGATATATTTGTATAATTAATTAATGAAATGGCTCATCTAATTTTTGTTGTTATACTCATCTAATTATAGTATATGAACATACTCATCTGATGTATATTACTAAACTTATCTAATGTTTTTTTATTATACTAATCTAATTTGTGTGTGGACAGATTGATCTAATGTGTGTTGTAAAATCCGTTTAATATTTTTTGTTATATTCATGTAATTTATAATATTTCGAAGTATGTTTTTATTATATATATATATATATATATATATATATATATATATATATTAAACCTTTAAAATGAACTATTAAACATAATATTTATACAAAATTCTATGTAGATGTGATGATGTAATTATTTATTAGGCAATATCAGTTTAAATTTTACATACTAAAATACGAAGAATATTCAATAATAAAAATATCTATATTATAACCTAATATAAAGATGTTTTATTGTTGATAGTTTTTTTAAGATAAAATCACTATTATTTTTTTCAATGATAGTATTTTACAAAATAAAATTCAAATATATTTTATAAATTTTATTTTATTAAATGCTAAGTATTGAAATGTCATAAAAGAAAAAGTAGTTAAAAAATTTATTTTATCTAAATATTAATATTTTATGAAATAAAAATAAAATATATTAAATAATAAAATAATTAGAGATTATACGAAATGATAAAGTAATTATAGAAAAAATAATTAATACTCTAAATATAAAATGAGTAAAAACGTAAATTATCTCTTTAGAGACATGTAGCAGCAAAAGAAAAAATAAATAAATAAAAAATTAACAAGGACACTTTTGAATAAATAAACATGGGTAAGAAAGTAACTTCTCTATTGTTTTATATTATAATAAATAATAAATAATAAATAATAGATAATAGATAATAGATAATAGATAATAGATATTAATTTTTACATAATAAAAATATGAAGAATATTCCAAATAATATCATTTTAGGTATTATTATGAATTTTGATATGTCAGCTATGCTGACTTTCTAAAGTCCATCAATCATTTCATCACATGAAAATTTATTAAAAAGAAAAAATAAAATAAATAAATACAAAAGTTTGGGGATCACACTAAACCATGATAAAAATTATACTTTACGAAACATAGACAAACTATACCTACTATAAAAAAAATTAAATAAATGTATGGAGATAAAATATTAAACCACTTATATTGTTCTCTATAGATCAAAGTTAAATTAGCTAATTTATCAATACAATGATTTCTTTAACAAAAAATATGAGAAACTTTGAGTTGTATATGCTTACAAAAACAAGTTATATGAGCTGTATGATAAAAGAATTGATAACTAATGAACAAAAACAAAGATTGAGTGTGTCCCTTTACTGTAACGCAACGATAGTACAGTAGCGTATTCTTGGGGTCCTTAACACAACCCCTACAACCTAGGCACACCATGATGCCAATGGGAAACTAGAAACAAGTCTCACAAAGAGTGTAGACTAGAAATGCATAAAGCGATACATGGGCCATAACCCTAAAGAAATCATGAAGAAAATAACTCCGGTCCAGATGACTAAGTAGCGGAATCACCATTCCCTTGTTGACCACGAGAACCTCGCCCATCTGCTCCCATCAATCAAATTGATGATCATCGCAAGAAAGGACAGCCACATACAATACAACCATACAACAAAACGGGTAAGCTAGATCTGACAACATATTCATCATACAGTCAAATACATTTTCACCATCTCATACCATACAACAACCAAGTATGTTATGACTTTTCATTCAATACACTACGACTCGACTCGACTCATCCGGATACGTATAACCTGGTCGGATTCAGCGGATGCTTGCACTTGTGGTGGATACCTCTGCTCACCCCCGAGCTATGTGTTATAAGTGTTACAATGAATCAAATTTCTCTCACCACAAGGTTAGCTCTAAATGAATTTCGGGCCTCCTGCTACTCTCACCACAAGAGTTAGTCTGCTCTAGGTTAGACTAACTGACTCCTCAGAGTGTCAGGATGCAACCTTATCTTGAATCCTTACCTAGTTATACAGATGGGGCACCACCATGAACACCCACTAACAGGGGCCATGGAATTACGTCCCGACCACTGAAGCGCGACCCTGAAAGTCTCACCTAGAGACCCCAAGAAATTATGCACTGACACAGACAAAATACGATCATAAAATCAATAATATTCACCATGCAAAGATATCCTCATTATATCAACCTTTAAATCCATCACCTTTCACATTTCCAGATCCAACCCATTCCAACTCATCATAATCCATCCATGTACATAGAATCCAACTCATCTCATTTATCATGCCACTTTAACAACACCAATCTCATTTAGTTCACATGCCAATACCTATACCAAACCCATCATTTATAATTCATGAATCATGCTACGTATACATCACACTCCATTATATACATGTCCCTTATCATAACATTCATACCCAACCAAAACAGATCATCCAGAAATAAACAAACATCCAAACACAGTGTTGTCTCGCCCAGCACCTCGCTCAAGCTGAGGGGTCTCGCTCAGGCGACACAGTCTCGCTTAGGCGAGTTCTCCCTCCGCCTAGGCGGGGGCTCAAAACAGGATCAGGAAACGACGCGGGATCTCGCTTAGGCGAGACCCCTCTCGCCTGGGCGACTTATCTGCTCGCTCAAAATTAAAGAGTTGGCCGCCTGGGCGACCTTTGGCGAAAAAGGCTTGGGCGAGCCTCCGCCAGACTCGTTTAGGCGAGTCTGACTCGCCTAGGCGAGATTACCAGGTCTCGCCCTGGATTCACCTGCAGCAGATACAATTTTTCCAAACCCTTCAATCATACAAGGTATCCTACACACCACAAATAGCAATTTATCCATACAAACATCTAGCAGGCTCAAACAGATCAAAGACAATCCAAAAACAGATTAGGGACAACTCAAACTCGAAACCCTAACTTCCCGTACCTGGAGGAAGGGTTAACGGAAGCCTTGGCGGCACGATAGCTAGCACTGCTGTCCTGGGAGCGGCTAAAGAGCTGGAAACAACGGAGAAACAGAACCAAGGGGGATTAATACGAAGCCCTAACTGGAATAATGCCAAGGGAAAACATACAAGCTAGAAGGGGTACTTACACGGAGTAGGAATTGGGTTTGAGTTAGCTCGAAGTGGACCTTAGGGCAAACCCTAGCAGAGCATTCTGTGAGGGGAAAGGGAGAGTGACGACTGCTGAGTCTTCTGCAAGAGTGCAAAGTGAGGGTTAGGGTAACCTGAAAGGGTTTTATCAATTGGGCCAGCCCTAGGCCCAAACACAAGAGGGCAGCCCTTAACTTTAGGGCAGAAATGGCCAGCCAAACTTTGATGGGCCTTACATTCTTCCCAAGAACAAAAATTTTTGATCTCGAAAATAAAGACTCACCAGGTAAACAGATGTGGATGTGATTTTCTCATGTCCTCTTCTAACTCCCAAGTCGAGTCACCCGTCCTCTGATCCCAGATGACTTTAACCAGACTGACCGTCTTTCCTCGACGTTCCTCAACCTTGCTATCCTCGATAGCGATGGGTGGTACTTCAACCGTGAGGTCTTCCCTGATCTGTATATCCTCTGCTTCCAAAACGTGGGTCGGGTCGAATACGTACTTCCTCAACTGTGACACATGAAACACCGGATGAAGGTTCACCAACTGCGGAGGTAAAGCTATCTCATAAGCCACCGGTCCAATCCTTCTCGTGATCTGATATGGGCCAAGGAATTTAGGAGAGAGTTTCCTTGAGCGGAGAGCCCTTCCCACACTAGTGGTTCGGGTCACCCTCAAGAACACATGATTGCCAGTTTGCATAGGCCTTCTGTCTGCTCTGAGAAGCCTGCATCTTATCTCTCACCATCCTCACCTTCTCAGTGGTCTGCTCTACCAACTCTGGTCCAACCAATACCGTTTCTCCATCCTAATACCAGCAAAGAGGAGTCCTACACCTTCTGCCATAAAGAGCCTCGTATGGCGCCATGCCAATGCTCGCATGAAAACTGTTGTTGTAGGTGAATTCTATCAAAGGCAACACCTCATCCCAAGCCTCCAGATGGTCCAATATGCACGTCTGCAGTAAATCCTCAAGTGACTGAATGGTTCTCTCTGATTGACCATCAGTCTGGGGATGGTAGGCTGAGCTCATAGTCAACTTGGTCCCCAACGCCTCCTGTAAGGTTTGCCAGAATCGGGATGTAAACCGTGGGTATCTATCGAAAACTATGCTCGAAGGTACTCCATGCAACCTCACAATTTCCTTAACGTATAGTTGGGCCAACTTGGCCATGGACATTCTCAAGTTCATCGCCAAGAAATGGGCACTCTTGATCAATCGATCCACTATCACCCAGATGGTGTCATGCCCCCTAAAAGTCCGTGGAAAATGGGTCACAAAATCCATCGAGATACTGTCCCATTTCCACACTGATATCTCCAAAGGCTGTAGAATCCCACCGGGTCTCTAATGTTCTACCTTCGCCTTCTGGCACGTCAAACATGCTTATACAAACTGTGCCACGTCCTTCTTCATTTCCTGCCACCAGAAAGTCTCCTTAAGGTCCTGGTACATCTTAGTCATGCCAGGGTGCAAACTAAGACGACTCTTATGTCCTTCCTCAAGAATTAACTGTTTTACCTCCGCATCATTAGGTATACATACTCTGCCCTGAAACCTCAGTATGCCATCATCACCCAAAGCAAAGTCTCTGGCTTTATCTGATCCAAGTTGTTCTCTAACTCTGTTCAGACTGGCATCCAACAACTGCCTCTCTTTGATCAAGTCCAAGAAGTCATTGGATATAGTAAGGGTACTACACCTAATGGACTCGGACCCCAACTCCACCTGTATCCTCATGTCTCTGAACTTCTCTAGTAGTTCTACTTCTTTTTTCATGAGATGTGACGTATGTACCGTCTTCCTACTCAGAGCATCTGCCACCACATTTGCCTTCCCCGGGTGATATAGGAGCTCGAAGTCATAATCTTTCAGGAACTCCATCCATCTCCTCTGCCTCATGTTCAGCTCCTTCTGATCAAACAAGTACTTGAGGCTCTTATGATCGCTGAACACACGGAACTGAGCACCATAGAGATAGTGTCTCCAGATCTTCAAGGCAAATACTATCGCTGCCAACTCTAGATCATGGGTGGGGTAGTTACGCTCATGCACCTTAAGCTGTCGTGAAACATACGCTACTGCCTTCTTTTCTTGCATCAAGATACAACCAAGCCCGAGATGAGACACGTCGCAGTAGACTTCAAATAGTTTCCCCACGTCTGGAATTACCAATATAGGAGCACTCGTCAACCTTCTCTTTAGTTCCTGAAAGCTCTCCTCACACTTGTCCATCCAAGTGAAAGGTTGGTCCTTCCGGGTAAGCAAAGTCAGAGGCGCCACTATCTTGGAGAATCCCTCTATGAATCTCCTATAGTAGCCCGCTAACCCCATAAAGCTCCTGATCTCTGTGGCCGACTTCGGACTCTTCCACTTTACCACTGCCTCAACCTTTGCTGGGTCTACTGTAATCCCCTGGGCGGATATCACATGTCCCAAAAACTGAACTTCCCCCATTCAAAACTCGCACTTAGATAACTTGGCGTACAATTGTTTCTCTCTCAAAACATCGAGCACCAACCTCAGGTGTTCCGCATGCTCCTCCTGAGTCCTGAAATATATAAGGATGTCGTCTATGAAGACTATGACAAACTTATCTAGAAAAGGCCAGAAGATCTTATTCATGTAATCCATGAACATCGCCAGAGCGTTAGTCACACCAAAAGGCATAACCACATACTCGTAATGGCCATACCTGGACCTGAAGGCCGTCTTCTGTAAATCATCCGCCTTTACCAGAATCTGATGGTATCCCGACCGTAGATCTATCTTCGAGAAAATCGATGATCCATGCAACTGATACATCAAGACGTTGATTCTCGGGAGCGGATACTTATTCTTGATCGTCATCTTGTTCAGTTGTCTGTAGTCCACACACAGACGCGAACTCTCATCCTTCTTCTTCACCAACAACACTGGTGCTCCCCAAGGTGAAATGTTGGGTTGGATGAACTATTTCTCCATCAGCTCTTCTATTTGTTTTTTGAGTTCTACCAACTCTGTCAGAGTCATACGATACAAGGCCATCGAGACTGGACCTGTTCCTGGAACTAGGTCAATAGAGAATTCAACCTCTCTATTGGGAGGCAACCCTGGTACCTCGTCCGGGAATACGTCTTCAAACTCGTGCACTACCGGTATAACTGATGTTCTCTCTCTCCCACCTCCATACGGGCGAAGATTATGAAGCACTGCGTGCCACTCTGAATCTCTCGTGCCACCCCCTGAGGAGACACCAACTCAAACTCCTCTGAGCTGGGAAGCAACAATCTCTTCTCCCGACAATCTATCAGAATGCGATTGGTAGAGAGCCAATCCATCCTTAAGATCACCTCCAACTCCTGTAGAGGCAGGCATATTAGATTTACTTTGTACATGCGTCCCTCTACCTCTACTGAACACCTAGCACATAAGGACGATGTCTTGACCAAACTCGACGCCGGAGTAGACACAGCAAACTCACACTACAGCTCGCGCACCGGCAGACCCAACCGCTCCACACAAGCAAATGACACAAAGGAGTGTGTCACTCCAAAATCATATAACACACAACATCTCATCCCAGAAATCACACAATAACCCATAACAAGGTTACTTGAACCTGCAGCCTCTGCTCCAGTCATGGCATAGACTCTGCCCGTCGCCTGAGGCCTGTTGCCTCTGTCTCTCTGCTAGTGCTGGTGAGGGGTCTGAACTGGAGGGCGTGTTGCTGCCCTAGCAAGGTTGGGACAATCCTTCCCAAAGTGTCATTCATTGCCACAATTGTTGCACCTGCGGTAACCTTCTATGCGTGGACAAGCACTGCTCAGGTGAGGGCCTCCACAGATGTAGCACTAAACTCGGCCTTGCTATGGAGAAAAGCTCCTAGACTCCTAAGGCTGATGGTGGGGTCTATCATACAGTCTCCTCTGCTCCTCATGCCTGGGCTTGGACCCAGACGGTCCACCGATCCTCTGAGGCGGCTGTGGGCGCTGACCTTCCACCTCACGCTTCATCTTCTCCATCACTCTGGCCTTCTCCACCAGAGCGGTAAAGTCCTTGATGGACAAGGGAGCCACCATTAAGCGAATGTCACCGCGAAGGTCATTCTCGAACTTACGGCATCTCCATTCCTCGTCAAGTGGTAGGGTGTAGAAACGGCTGAGGTGTTTGAACCTCTCAGCATACTCTGTTACTGTCTTCCCCCATGGGTCAACGGAGGAACTCCACCTCCTTGGTATACCGGATGCTGTCTGGAAAATACTCGGAGAGGAACCTCTCCCTGAATGCCTCCCACGTCACTGGCTCCTCTCTCTCCTCAAGGATGGATTTTGTGCTGATCCACCAATGTTCCGCCTCTTCCGTGAGCATATACACCGAGAATGCCAACCTGTTCTCCGCAGGGCACATCTTGGCGTCATAGATGCGCTTCAGGTCTTTCAGCCATTGGTCTGCGATGTCAGGACTGGTCTTCCCATCAAACTTCGTTGGGTGGTGCTTCAGAAAGTCCTCCAAGCTCCACTCCCTGACTGCAGGTCGTGGTTCATGACCAAACACAGGGGCAGCCGCCCTGTTCTCCTCCAACTGGCGGAGGGCCTCCACAGTGGCGAAACTAGGAGAAAAAATTTAGGGGTGCCAAATTAAATTTGTTATATATAAATTTTTTTAGTTAGATTTTTTTTTTCATTTCTTCTGCTTAAAACAAACACGCATAATAGTATAATTCAAAAAAATATGACTATTATTTGTTATTATATCATGTTATTATATCATGATACTAACCATGAATATCATTTTAGATCAACCCTTTGTATCTTATCAATTTGATTTGATGGGTATTGTCAAATTTGAAGACGCTTTTTCCGGATCGCGTTTTAATGAATTTTTAAATTCATTATATATAACTCTAGGAACTTTAGAGATTTGATTTTCATTATCTTGAATTCTTGGTTCTCATGAAAAGTTTAGTTAACATATATGCAGTTTTTTCATCTTTATCACAAACCTCCTTTTTTAAAAAAGAATTATTTTTTTTACTCTTTATCATAATTTTTCTAATATAAATTTATCACATTTCACCTATTTAGAAAAAAATAAAATTTATATTCAAAAGTCACAGTTATCACAATGCAAGACATAACAAAACTTATACCACTTTAATTAAATAAGCAACAAGGTATAAATTTAAAACTTAAAAAAAATTACCATAGGCAGCCGAAAACACAAAATCCATAAATTTCATAATTAAGGGTTATAATAATTTAGGAAAAAGTATAATTAGGATTCATACCAATTTCATAAAAGAATCCCTAAAATCATAATTAAGTTTATACTAATTTGAGATAAACTTAATTTGGAGAAACATCCTAAAAAGATTCATAAATTCAAGGTACATAAATCATAATAAGATACTAAACTTGATGTGTGAGAGATCATACGAGAATTACTTCATCTCAATCTATATGTTCCCTAATC
>Ga0214544_1011863_pt1 | contig 11754 bp, 3 predicted proteins | sample CNSS3metaG_FD_160074 | JGI IMG/M metagenome (GOLD analysis project Ga0214544, IMG submission 160074) | Root nodule microbial communities from cowpea collected in UCLA plant growth center, Los Angeles, California, USA - CNSS3 | ecosystem: Host-associated > Plants > Roots > Nodule | place: USA...
AAAAATACATAAAAGAAGTAATTAATATATACAAGTGCAAGTTTTTTTTTTTTTTAAATTTTATGCGGGCTTGCGGGCCGGCCCGCACGGGCCGCGGGCCTATGCGGGCCGAGCCCGCGCGGGCCTGCGGCTCAATATCCTGGCCCGCCCCGCATTTTTTCTGCGGGCCTGCGGGCCGGGCCCGCGGGCCAGGCCCAAATTGCCACCCCTAAATTAAACCTTGATTTTGTTAGCATAAAGTGAATACTAAAATTAAGGGTGTCAAAACGGGTCAATCCGACCTGTTAAAGCCCGACCTGTTTCTAACCCGTCAAAATTGGGCCAACCCGACCTTTGGAAATGGGTTGAAAATCTAAACCTAACCTGCCAATGGGCGGGCTGCCGGGTTGCCTGGATGGCCTGCCCCCTCCCATATTTTTTGGACCTTCAAGAATGATAGATTAAAAAAAAAGAATCAATGTTGACGAACTACAACTAGAAAAATAAATGTTGAAGATGAACCGCAAAACCCAATTCATAATCATCCCCAATATAATCAAAAACCAGAAACAAAAAAAAAAAAAACTGTAACATTCAAAAAATCCTTAATTCCCTAAATTCATCCATCTCAACCAAAATCCCTAATCCTCAAAATCCCCAACAACCATCACCTTATCGCAATTTTCTCCTTCACATCAAACACCCACAAACAAAAATTTAAAAGAGGAAGAAAAAGGTTGAACACCAGTGGAGAAGAAGGGTTGGTGGTAATGTTTGTGGAGTTCCTAGCCAATTATGTGCCTTGGAAAAGATGTAGCAACACCAACGATCATGGTCCAACTTTGACGCTAACGACGAGGCGAGGAAGAGTGCACGCTCGTGGGTAGTGGTTGTGACTCTACGAGAGAGCGTGTGGTGGTCGTTTCTCATTTTGCTTTTGATTTCGGTACAATAGTGCTTGAAATGAAGAATTGTAGTGTTTGAAAGCTCATTGTGGTGTGCTGGTGTTTAAAGCTCACGAAGAAAAGAAGAAGAGAAATTTGAACACCAACTCTTACTACCCAACCAACCAAGTGTCTGACCTGATGCATTTCAATTTCACTTATGTCTAATGGTTTGTAGGTTGGCCCACTTAACTCGCCTTCTGAACTCGTCGGGTTGCCACCTACACTGGGATGGGTTGTAGTGGGTTCACGAACTGCATCCTCTAACTTGTCCTGCCAGTGAAAATCTTACAGAACCAATTCAACCCTCCTCTTGGTTGGCTTATATTAGACATATCTGATTTAACATTCAAAATCCAAAAATACCCTTTGACCATGTAAGCAAAGAAACACAAATCACACCCCTAAAATTTCTTTTGAATGTCGACTTTTGGATGTCAATAAAAAAAAAAAAAAATATATATATATATATATATATATATATATATATATTTTATATTTTTTAATTTAAAATTGAATTGTTTTTAATTTTTTTTAGTTTAATTTATTTCTTAATATATTATATAAAAACAAAATTATATATATATATATATATATATTAATATTTTATTTTATTTTTTAAATATATATTAAAAGATAAATAATAAATAAAACAAACAAATAATAAACTAAAGAAAAACTAAATAAAATTCAAAAAAAAAATTAAACTTTAAATAAAATTAAAAAAAACAGATAAAAAATAATATATATATATATATATATATATATATATATATATATATATATTATAACTATAAGAAAACAAATCGGTAGGGATATTACCTCAATACCCCAACCTAAATTTTTGACATGTGTCCTTTAATTAGGTTTTTTTGACTTTTCACAGTTTCACGGAGCGTTTGAAGTTTTGCTGAGCATTTATAATGGCGCCAATACTGTAGTTGACATGATTGTTTTTGGAGTGTAATTTTCATGTTTTAGATTTTGTTTAATGTGTGACTGATGAGTGTGTCTTGACTATTGGAGGTGAAAATGTGGATTAATGCTGCTTTTGGCTATGAAACTAACTTGAGCATGATGGACATGTGTATTCAACAAAAGAATATCATTTTTTTAGCATTTGAGGTTTTATTTTCTTAATTTCTTTCATGGTTTTAATTGTTATTGTCGATTTTAGTTGGTGTCCAATTTATCCAGTTTTTTATGCACTTAATTTTTTGTGCATTTTATTTCAAAGTGTCTAATTATTTAAATTTCAAAGTGAACAGGTTGTGCATGATGGGGTGGATATAATTAGCCTATTAGTTGGACCAAATAGTCTTCCATCAAACACCAAAACAATGTGTTTGAATCCTTTTGATGCTACACTTCTTGAAGATGTGAAAGTTGGTGTGTTTGTGGCATAGGTTGTTGGAAATGGTGGTCCTTTTTCCAAGTCATTAGTTTCATACACTCCATAGATAGCAATAGTATCAGCTGCAATTGATGATCCACTACAAGAAAATGTTTCTTTAGTAACTAATTATAGTAACCAAAAGTTGTTAGTCACTATAGTGACCAATTTTGATACCAATTCACAAAGTAAAAAGTTATTGGTTACTAAAATAGTCATTATTATTAATAAAAAATTATAATTGATCACTAAATTGGTGTTTAAAATTAGCTACCATGGTTTTTGTTAGCAAAGAAAATTAGTCACTAAAAATTAGCTACCTAGGTTTTAGCTACTGAAATGACTTAGTTTATAAATTTGTTTCTAATTAGTTATTAACCAATTTAGTGACTAATTATAATTTTTTATTTATAGTAGTGACATATTTTAGTAACCAACAATTTTTTATTTTTTAAATTAGTATCTAAATTGTTCAATTTAGTAACTAACAACTTTTGGTCACTAAACTTAATTACTAATGAAGTATTTTCTTGTAGTGATCGTAGATACAAAAAACCATTTGATCTTTGGAAATGGAAAAATCCTAGCTTGAATTGGGTTGTCACATGAGTTCTCAAAATTCTACTATGTTCCTTCAGACGTAATTTTCTTACTATGTTATTCTTGATCGACCTCTACCTAATATGTTGGTTTATGCCTTTTACATGTTATGTTAACTGCATGAATAGGTTCGGTGCAATTATACTTTATACCAAGTTGGTTTCAGATATATGTTTGAAAGAACATTTATATGGTTAGCATTGAATGTATTTCAACAAGTGGTAAAAAGGTGTGTCATTCAATTCCTATTTTACTTTTCCATTGTGCTATATGATGATGCTTCTGACATTCTTTATGTGAACCTCTGTTTAATATTATAACAATTTCATACAAACCATTGGATTTTTGAAAGAACACATGTATATTACATGTTATGCTATTTTAATAAAGAAAATGAATGATTATAGTGATGTAGTAGTATATTACTCTAACCACAATTGTAATTATATTTTATTGCTATGCTATTTTTGGGTACTTATGGTTACTATGTATTATTGTGTTTTATATGATTTACAAAGATAAGTCATTTAACTTTACTTTCTTTATACTTTCTCTATTAGTTGTTGACACTTGAAAATGTCTTGTCTTATAAAATTTTGCCTACGTGTTATTGGTATTTACACCTTCATTTAGAAGTAGCGTACATGTCCAAAGTAAATTTAGTATTTGATTATTTGACAAGTTTTTTTTGCTAACAGTGGTTCATCAATCCAACAAAAGTCTCTAGCTCATGTAAATGGAGGCACACAATTGTCCACTTTTGTTGATGAAACTCTTGGTTATTTGGATCTAAAGTAAGTGATTAAACTATAAACATGGTAATGTATTAAGAGGAGATGAAAAATTTATTGTGTATGATTATATGCCTAATCATAGCTTGCTCACACATTTACATGGTCCACTTGCTAAGGAATGTTAGTTAGATTGAGCAAGAAGAATGAACATAGCAATTGGAGTTGTTGAATGTTTACTGTAAGTTTGCCTTCTCCATATTTTTTCTTTCATGGTTCTAAATTGAAATCACTCTAAATTCATATATATTCTTAATATCTATGAATGCAATGACAAATATACTCTAAAAAGATCCCATAAATTATTTATTACTAATGTTAACACTCTTACTTTTTGCAGGAAGATGTCATTGTGGCATAAATAGAGAGGAAGTTTCAGCAAGTTGATGGAGACACTCAATTACTTTGGCATTGAGCTTATGGATACTAATCTCACTATTTCAAAAGGAGCATTTCTGATTACATGTGATTCTGAGAATGGTAATTCAATAATCCAAAATTCTATTTAATTAAAAATTGTTTTACTTGATTGATAATAGAAAAAGTGCCTCATGTTGTCTTAAAGAATTTAAGATCTGGATATGCATATGTTGAAGAGTTATGATTCATCTAGATAGTTTATTGTGCATTGAATATGGTTAACTTAATCTTTTTAGATTAATGCTTCAATTATTAATTAATCTCCTTATTATTGTCTTATAAAAGCTTGATCTTGCTTATTTCAAATTTAAATCACCACTTTTGTATTTTTATGACAGGTAAACAAGGAGACAGACGGAATTTATGCTCAAATGAGTCTCCAACCACTGAATTATGGAAGTTTCATTCTTGGAAGAAGGGCGTTTTTTTTACTTTTGTGATGGAAGAAGAGCCATTCTTGCTTCCTAAATCTGTAGAGCTGAGCTTTATACGAATATTTTGAAATTGTAATTGATCACTACTAGGATGGAGGAATGGATGATGCTCTCTATGGTCAACTAGAACAGACAATGGTTGAGCCTTGGAATGCTAGACAAGATGCACATCAAGAAACTATTAGGCGTGTGAAAGTAGAAAGAGAACCATTGGTTAAATTTGTGGTTTGAATGTCTTTTTACATAGTTAGTAACTTTCTAATTTATGTACTTTTGATGCAGCAGCTATACAGAAAGCTAAAGAGAGATGTTAGGGGATATCTACAGAAGGTTTGTGATGACTTCAAATTATATCTATTGTCACATTCATTATATGTTGCCTAAATTTTTGTACCCTATGAATATGTGTAGCATGTTAATAATGGGAAAGAAATCTACGATTTGCTATCAAAGAAAAAACCATCAAAAGTGGACTTAAATACTCACTAGCTATTGGGAATTAGGGACAAGCAAATGTTGCAGGGACTAGAGCTAGAGTTTCATATGTATGAATATAAGTTATTGCATTATGATCCAGGTGAAAACTGTTTTGCTATATATTCCATAAGAAATGAGCCAGATCATTTTGATATTGTTCTTCAGGTGTTGAATCATTTAACTTTTGCATCAACTTTATCTCATTTATGAAGGAGAAATTCTTATATGGTCTAGAATCATTATGTGTTTGTGGTTTGGTTTCAATCAATCTCGAAATGACATAAAGCTTTAGTTTTTTTTATAATTCAATTGTCATGTATCCATTTTAGTGTTATTTAGGCTCAACAATGTGAGGATTTTGTGTGTAGCTATTAAATTGCTATTTTGGTAGGCAAGCTTACCAATAATAGACTTGCAACACCTACTGGTCTCATAGCTTAATCAATGACTCATGCATTTGGGCTTTTTGTGGTTGTTTTTGTTGAGGCAAACCATTGTGGTGGTCATGTGAACCCTATAGTCATGTTTGGTGCCTTTGTAGGAGGAAAGATAACCTTGTTGAGAAGTATTTTGTGTTGGATTGCACAATTACTTGGTTCAATTATTTCCTTTAACTTTAACAGTGCCAATAGCAATTGATAATTTTTTAACTCATTTCATGGTTGAAACTTTTAATCTTGGAATTAAGAAATTGTCTATGGAACTTAAAATTTAACGGGAAATCTCAATGGAAGTAATTTTTTGGCATCATTATGCACTCTAGCACTGAGTACAATTCATGAGTTTTTGCCTTAGGTTCTATTCTATTATAAACTTCATTGGTGCATGATGTGTCATACTTGTATACTTTTCATATATATAAAGAGGTATTTTGGTCTACATTGGCTTACTGTTGTGTGAAAAAAATTGATGACTATAATTACATATAGCTTCTGCTGATATGTGTTAGAGGTGTTTGAATCATGTATCAGATTCTTGATTTTCATTCTGCTCACATTATAGAGAGACAAAATAATAGTTAGGATTCTTAAGATTCCAATAAGAATCAATTAGGATCCTTGGTCAAATGATATTGTTGATTGATCAACATGTAAAGCTGGATAAGGTAACTAGAAGGTATATGCTCTGTTTCATTCACGTCAATGAACATTTGGAGTTGTTTAATGCAATTGCATATTAATACAGCTTAACATGACACTTTATTTTACTTTAGCAGAATATTGATGTGGGGCTTAATGTTTCTGTTTCCAGACTGGTGTTCATATAGTCATTTGACTTTTTTTGTTTTAAGGCTGTTTCATTTTTAGTAACCTAACAATGATATAAAGTTGTAAACTCTTTCTTCTGGATAAATAACCTAAATTTTAGGATCATGTGACATTCCTTTTTTGACAGGATATTTTATCGAGCATCCTCTTAATGTTTCTGAATTTAATTAACGATATGTTTCTACCATTGGATTTCCTGACAGTCCTAGATTTGGTATTGCTCATGCACTTAGCTTTGGTCTTGCATCATGGCTTGCAGCTGAGGTTTCCATTCTTGTGAATTCTGATATGATTAATCACAAAGATGACGCAACCACATCAATTGGATATTAATTAATCACATGTCTTCTTGAAATTGTAAAAGTATAACTTAGGTTTATGAAAAAAATTATGACATAAAGTTGTACCAATTACAATCTTCATTTTCTAAATAATTTTGAATCTTTGATATTTCTAAAGTCTGAGTTTATTTATAACTTATTTATCTTTTAATATCTTTCATATATAACATAAATATTTTTTGTCTGTAGTTTATATATTTTTTACAACATTTTTGTTGTAATTTACGTGAAAATATTAAAAATTGTCGTTATAATGTCAAATTTATGTGTAGATACTTAAAATCCTATAATATATTTGGTTTATTTTTCTTTTATATAATAAAAGTGCAACAATTTTTTTCATAAAATCTAAATTTGAAATAGAACATATAATTTTAAATTTAAATAACCAAATTATAAACATTGAAACTTCAATCTAGAAAACATGGATTTGAAGTACACTAATACAGTTCAATTATTTAAATTTAAAATTATAACATTCAAATTAGTTTTTCATAAAAAATAAATATAATAAACTAATATAAAATAAATACACAAATTCGCATAATGATATAAATAAATATTTCATTAAAATATAATAATAACTATGTTATTTACTTTGTAATCAAAATGTTATTAGAAATTATATCTCCCTGTATATTTACATTTTACTCTAATCTTATTATTATTATTATTATTATTATTATTATTATTAATTTCAATATTATTTTTTTATCATTTTTATTATTACTATTAATACAATTCACTATAATAATAATATTATTATTATTAGTTATACTTTATATTAATATTTAATATTATTATTACATTTTATAATTTTTACTTACAATGTTAGTTTTAATATTAATTTATTTATATAATTACCATGCAAATAAATTGTTTTAATCGAAGTGATCATTTGACTATATAAAAAAAAATCAAGAATTCAATTCACATTTTTTTTCTTAATTTGCATTATATTTATCATTATATTATAATTTTATTCAATAATTATCTTTTATTTTAATACTTTTCTTCGATTAGTGTTATTTTTACTATTATTGTTTGTTATTATAAATGTGATCAATTGTTATATTCTATTTATTTATTGATTTATTTATTAATTTTACTATTTTAATACTAATTGGAGTTTGAATTTATATTTATTGAAAATTAGAAATATTTATTACACTTTATTATTTTCATTTGAAATGTTAGTATAAAATAATATATTTTTTAATTATTTTGTACAAAAGATACATGTGACTAATTATTTAAGTTTTTTCATATTATTATTATTATTATTTTATACGGATCTATAATCCACAATATATTTACATTATTGTATTATTGTTGTTGTTTTGTATGAAATTCATAATACATAATATTTTTATATTTGATTTTAGCAACAATATGTATATGCATTTCATCTTATTCTAACTTTTAACTTTTTTTTAATGGAAATTATATTTCTCTTGCATATTATATATATATATATATATATATATATATATATATATATATATATATATATATATATATATATATATTACCTTTGATTAGAAATGATTACAATAATTTATGTTTAATTTCATATTTTATATGATCAATTTATTTTAAATCTTGATTTAAGCTTTTATATTTATGCTTCTGTTAACAAAATTTATCATAAACTTCGTCTTGTATTCTTGGTTTGTATCGGATCCATAATGCAAAATATACCAACATTTTATCCTTCCAATTTCATATATAACTCAAAGTTTAAATATAAATTTTAATTATGGAACGATAATGTTTTACTACACCTAACTAATAATATATTAATGTTATTATTATTAATATGATTAATATTAATAAATATTTATTATTATTATTATTTTTAGTATTACTATTATTATTATTATTATTTTCATTATTATTATTATTATTATTAATATTATCATTATCATTATCATTGTGTATGGGATCATGATCTACAATATTGATACACTATTCTACTACCATTATTGTTATTATTATTATTATTATTATTATTATTTGAATTAATATTACTATTATTATTATTAATATTATTGAATATTTAGTATTATTATTATTATTGTTGTTAATAGTTTGTATTATCATTATTCATAGTAGTAGTAATAATAATATTATTATTATTGTTTTTATTTATTACGAGATCCATAACACATAATATGCCTACATTTTATTTGAGTTATATCCCGTGTACACATATTTCATATTATTCTAAATCTTTATATATATATATTATATATATATATATATATATATATATATATATATATATATATATATATATATATATATATATGTAGGTTAATCGTTCTATATGGTCAATTCATTTTAAATATTGGTTTAAATTTTTATGTCAACAAATTTTAATGGTTTTGTATTTTATTTTGTACGGGATTCATAATGCATAATATACATACATCTTATTTTAACAATGAGTTATGTATATGCATTTCATTTTAATATAATATATAATTCAAAAATTTAATTATAAATTTTAATCATAGAATTGTTTTAATATTGGTATTATTAATATTAGTAGACTTATTATTAGTGTAATAAAAAATATTTATATTTTTTAAATATTATATATATGTATATAAATATAATTATGAACAATTATAACACTTAAATATAATTATATAAATAAATTATTTATTTAAAATTAATAATAATTATAATAATTTTCCTAATCTAAGTTTAAAAGAAAACAGAAAAAACGACCCGTGCAATAATATCGTAGCAAACACATTTTTTATTTAATGTTGGTTTACTAAACAATAATAACTAAAGAATAATAACTCAATTTTAATCATACAATAATAACAAATTAAAAATATTCTAAATACTAAAATATTTAAACACTTCAACTTCTACCTTCCCATCAATTAATGTTATTCTTATTAATCAACAAAATAGTGTAAATGACTACTAAGATCGATATGATCTACTACATTAATTTTAAGAAATCAATAATAAAAAATACTACTTATTTATAGTTAAATGATTATTATTATTATAAAAATATACACAAAATTAAAAAATTGTAACTTTATCATATCATGTAATTCTTAACTTAGGTATTATATTTAAAATTCAACAATAGGTCTTGCAAAATGATTTATACACTATGTATAACCTTATAAAAAAATTTCTACACAATCCAAAAACTTTATTTTTACATCCGAAAAAACATTCTGCATCAACTGATACAAAAATATTTTATATTTTATTTCCAAACAATAAACCAATACTAAAATTATAATAAAATAATAAAATTACCTAACAATTAAATATTAATTCATTAAATAATTATATATAAATATCATGTCTAAGTAAAAATAAATAAATCAAAGACCCGTATGCACGGGTCAAAACCTAGTATATATTGAAAGTCAAATTTTGATAATATATATTTTAATATCTAGAAGTCCAAAACTTTCGGGGGGTGTTCTTATGTGTGTGATGATTTGAGGGAGAGAGATGATTGATTTAGATTGATTAGAAAGTGATATTTATGTTGTTCTTTTTTATGGATTTGAGGGTGATAGTAGAGTGGATTTAAGTAATTTTTGTGAAAGTTTGTGAAGAATTTGACTAATGTGACTAAAAAATTTAAATTAATAGATGAAAATGTAAAATGATCTAATTATTCTTGGTGTTAAAAAAGTATAATTAAATGATATTTAGATAAGTTGTAATTAGTTTTTCATATATTATTATCATAAATAAAAATATTATAAATATTTATGAATTGAAAAAAAAAATATTAAAATATATTTGATTTAGAAAATTTAATATTTAATTTAAAAAAAATAAACATCTGGATACAAATGTGATGTGGAATTGGATACAAGTAACATGTATCCAGATATTGAACCATTTGTAACCAGATACAAATGTGGTAAGTGGAAAACTGGAACTGCATACAAATGTGTGCATCAAGAATCTTGTTCGCATACCTCGAGCTCATGCCTATGAGTGCAACAACGGATCTGATTTTTTTTTTCACAATATAATAGCATGGATAATAAGAAGATAGTGTGATAATTTATTATATTTTGCTCGCAAATCTCTTCAAAAAAGAGAGATGGACTCTATACAATAATATCGCAATTAATCACTTTTTGGTCGCTTTCTTTCCTAAAAAAAGAATAAATGTTTTTCCTCTTATTTATCGTGTTCTCGATTCTTTTACTACAATATCTCTTGACATGAGAATAAACCCTAAGTAAATGTTGATTTTCGGAAGTATTTTTTTTCGAAGATTGACATTCGAAAATAATTTTATAAACGTGATCTACATAACTTTGCTAAAATGATTGAAAAGTATTTTCGAAATTAAAATAATTTTAGAGGTGTGAAAGAAATATTGGAAGTAAAAAAAAGAAAGTCCCTAAAATATTTTAGGTGTTTTTCCTGCAGTCAATGATTACTACCTGCTCCCCACACTAACATTAACGAGTCGCATCACACCACCTCTACCATTACCGACTCACCATTGTTACTTTCCGACGTTGAAAATCTTATTTCGATAACATTATTTTAGAAATTTTATTCCACAAATTCTATTCAGAAAATTTGTTCCAGAATTTTATTTTTTTGGAAAGGATACTACAAAAATGACCTTTACAAAAGGTAAAGTCATCATTTCATAAAATTTATGAAAGTTCATTTAGAAGAGATGGAGGTGCTAAAACAAAAGAAGCCAACTTTTATATTTGGCCCATGATTGTGTGGACTTTTAGGGTTTAAAGTGCGCCAACTCAGAACTAATTAGAAGCTGAAATCAGTATTTGATGTTTTCAATTACAACAGCTTGATCGAGCTAAACTTTCACATTACATTCTATATAAAACTTTAAATATATTATGAAATAAAGCGAATAACATAGAGAATGACGAGAGATAATAGAGAAGAGAAGAAACAAGAGAGAATAGAGGATGAGAGAATAGGAAGCAACTCATCTATGTATTATTATTGATAGGAAGAGTCCTATTTATAGATACAATATGTAATCCATAAAGGAAACAAATCAACTTAGTTAATACAAATATTTACCATAAAGAGTAATGAATCATATGAGTAAATGTAT
>Ga0214544_1011866_pt1 | contig 11750 bp, 11 predicted proteins | sample CNSS3metaG_FD_160074 | JGI IMG/M metagenome (GOLD analysis project Ga0214544, IMG submission 160074) | Root nodule microbial communities from cowpea collected in UCLA plant growth center, Los Angeles, California, USA - CNSS3 | ecosystem: Host-associated > Plants > Roots > Nodule | place: USA...
GTGGAAATATCTGGATGACCATTCCATTGTGTGGAAACCATATTTGAAGTAATAATACACTGTAAAATCAGTTGCAGTAGTGCATGTACAAAAAGTTGAATGTAAAAAGGCAGTTATGGACACACAATAGGACAATTAATTGGAGACGCAGAAAACTTCCTTTTTAAGTGAATCTTGAATTCCAATAACTTATTTAGGTGGTTTGGTGATGATTCACGGTGGTGGAAATATCTGGATGACCATTCCATTGTGTGGAAACCATATTTGAAGTAATAATACACTGTAAAATCAGTTGCAGTAGTGCATGTACAAAAAGTTCAACGTAAAAAGGCAGTTATAGAAACACAAAAGGACAGTTAATTCGAGACGCAGAAAACTTCCTTTTTAAGTGAATCTTGAATTCCAATTACTTATTTAGGTGGTTTGTTGATGGTTCATGGTGGTGGAATTACTTGGATGACCATTCCATTGTGTCGAAAGCATATTTGAAGTAATAATACATTGTACAATGAGTTGCACCACTGCATGTACAAAAAGTACAACGTAAAAAGGCTGTTATGGAAACACAAAAGGACAGTTAATTCGAGACGCAGAAAAGTTCGTTTTGAAGTGAATCTTGAATTCCAATTACTTATTTAGGTGGTTTGTTGATGGTTCATGGTGATGGAATTACTTGGATGACCATTGGATTGTGTGGAAAGCATATTTGAAGTAATAATACATTGTAAAATGAGTTGCAGTACTGCATGTACATGTACAAAAAGTTCAACATAAAAAGGCAGTTATGGAAACACAAAAGGACAGTTAATTCGAGACGTAGAAAACATAAATATCAGATTTTTATGAAAAGCTTAACTTTCATTACATATCATGAAATTGTTTGAAGATCATAATTAGTCGTCACACAAACATTTGTTGACAAAGACTGTAATGAATTCATCAGCATCAGCGTGATCCACTTGAAAGAGCACACGATCCCCTTCTTTTAATTGATGTTGATTGCAAAATTCCTTCCAGCCCTTCCCTATCTTCGTCGAGCGGGGTGAATCTGAAATAAGAAGTTTGCAAACTACCGCAGTATTGGGGCCACTAAGAACGACTTCATTGATATGCTTGCTCCTTATCAAGTTAGCAAATTTGGCGTTTAGGTCCTGAATGGCAAACATTTAAAAAAGAAGTATTAGGTATCCTAATTTATGTTAGGTTCACTTGTGGTTAATGAATATTTAAAACTTCACATATACCAGATGAGATCCTCGAGTTTGATATTGGGTCAACCTAACACAAAATATTGTGTCATTAAACTCTGTGGCGGCATGGCGCAAATACCTCTGCATGCTAAGTTGACTACATGTCCCTGCAAACACGGTGATCTGAAAACGGCTATTCCCAGTGTAGTTGAACTGGACATCACAATCACCGAAAATGTGAAAATCTCTTCGAATGTCCATCCAGCCATGAGTGATTCTGGGATGATCGACGTCCTTGTTATAGGTAACAAAGTGTATTTGGCCTTTGCTGTCGACCAACTCCCAATCCTCAAGAAGTTCATCCTTGAAGGCCACCGCAAAATGGCGATCAATATACGCAACGCTCTAATTTCAGCAAACATCAGTCATGGCAATTGGACAGACATTAATAATGATAAAAAACGTAATAATATTGTTCCACAATTGTACTCACCAAATTGGCGATGTGAATTGTGTTGAATGTCCACAATATATTGCTGTTGTAGCCGCTGCCCCTACTTGCCATATTTGAACAACAATGTGGGTCCAAACGCAATCTTCAAACACAAAGAGGTAAGGAGATGACTTCCCGCAATGTGCGTCAGGACCACTTCAATTCCCCACTGCCATGACGAAACACATTAAATAGACCCTTTAAGGAGCATTTGAACAATTGAAACGTTTGACCGCATTTATAATTTGTAGGTGGAAGTTGATAACGTTCAACAAAACGGTTGTCCATAATATTTAATGTCATTATGACGCAAACGGTGGCAATACGATTGAAATGGTTGAAATAGAAAGGGAAACGGTGGCATTATGCAATATTAATTATTTAATGTAAATCAATTAAGGTTTTAAATGCCCGTAATGTTTAACATCACAAAGACCACAACTTGGACGAACATAGTGTTGTGTTCTTACAAAAGTGAATATGCAACTAAGTACTGAACTAACTATAGATAATTCAATCTGCTTCTTCGTGATAATCCGCCTCTAGCATTCTTATACAACCATGGTTGGATATTTGCGAAATATTCTTGTGGAGTTGGTGGACGTATGTCTCTTGTTTGTATGAACAGTTCTATGTTAGTACAAGTGCGTGGACGAATGACATGTTTACTTAAACGCTGGACATCCTTCCACCTTTGAATCATTTGGACAACATCGCTATCACATTTGATTTGAACTATGTCATGAAACAAGCAATTCTTGACCACTTTAATCGCACGACGGTAGTTAATCTCAGTCACTTCTTTCCGATCTCCGCACCCAATTCCATGTGTGATTTTATCCAATAGGTGACTGAATGTGCAGTCATGAGAGATGAACATGTACACCGCTGCATTGGATCTGAACTTTAAACCGTGTCCATATGGGCACTCCAGAATTGTTGCCCACTTCAGATGTCCGCCGAAGTATATTATCATCCTAGTACGCTGTTTGTCTTCAACCTCTGATGAAGAACAATGTGGTGTCTTATGCAACAGCCGAAGTATTTCATCTGGTGACCTTGTCAAGGACACAAAAAGTTCAATAATGGTGTTAATGGGAAATGTGGGCTTACTCATTATCATTGCGATAACTTCCTCATCACTTGTTAAGTAAGCAGCACTATAAATTATAGTCCCTTTTTCAGTCATCGTTGGTTTCCGGTAACATAACTTGTTAATGTTGCTACCATGTGGTATGTCCAAAGACCGACATACTTTTTCCTTCAAACTCCATAATGTGCTGTTGTATGGAATTCGGAATAGAGTTGGCGTAGGACCTTCGAAATGAACACCATCTTCGCATTGTTTCATTTGTCCGTTTGAGTAAATGGCTGCCAAATAAGAGTTTGAAATATCTTGCCCAGCATCAATAGTTTGCAAGTCTTCCATTGCGTCCAATAATTTCATTCCCACAACGAACTGCTAATACAAAAGCCAAAGAAAATGTATGTTAAATGATTTTTCCAACAAGTAGCTATGTAAATCTGGTATTTTCCAAAGAACCTATATGTGGGTAGAACTCAAACCTTCGACACTGCATGTAGTGTATTACTTTGTTGTATTTGTAGGCATAATATTTTATTTTTAAAAAAAACATTATATGTTGTAAAAGACAATATTGCCCTTCATTAACTTATTGCAGAAGTTAAGTTATCCACCACCTTTATTTCCCACCTACCTTCTGTCTCTGTTTCATTGCCCCTCTGTTTCTTTGCCCGAAGTATATCAAAGTATTGTTCCACCAATGCTTCATTCTCCATCAGACATGAATGATTCCAACAACCCGATTGGCGAAGATGCAAATAAATGCACATCTACCCAGCAAGGAGTAATTGATGATACTGTTGCGGAAAGGTTATTTGTTCATTTATTACTTTAATAACTATTGTCATTTTTTTTTACGTTTACCAGCTTAGACCTAAATAAAAACTGATAAAAATCATAACTTTATTGGTGAACCTGAACATGAAATGTAGAAAAAAGTGATTTCCAAAGAAACGTTGTTATGCGCTGTGCATTGTTACTGTATGCTTAGCTGACTTTTACTATGTTCACTAATTTTTATTTAAGTAATACTAACAGGGTCAATGTCTTCACTACATTCGATGATGGTAACGCGATATCTTTGGAAGACATTTCTTTATTTGAAGAAACTCATGTGAATAACCCATGCGAAGATATTATTAAAGGTATCGATGACAAAATTAACGAAGAAGTTTCTGAAGTTGGCATGACTTTTGATAATGTAGACCAACTGAAGCAATTCTACAGGACATACGCTATTAAATGTGGGTTCGGTGTCAGAATAAGAAGTTCATCAAAAGGAGAAGACAATGAGTTATGCTTCATAAGGTTAGTTTGTAGTCGTGAAGGTAAGTGTCATGCCGCAATTCCTTCAGAAGTAAAAAGTCTCCCGTCACAGAGAAAAGAATGTCCTGCCAGAATTAGCGGTGTGAAGAAGGAAGGGCAGTGGTATATACGCCACGTTAACAATGTCCACAACCATGACCTTAGTCCAAAAAAGTCCAGGTTGATACGGGGAAACAAAAAAATAAGCATGCAAGTCAAGAGGACACTAGATATGAATGATGAAGCCGGAGTGCGCATTAACAAGAGTTTCCAATCATTAGTTTGTGAAGCAGGTGGGTTTGAAAATGTTCCATTTGTTGAGCGTGATGTAAGGAATTACATCGGAAAGCAACGCAGGAGATTGTGCAAGGATGGTGATGCGCAGGCTCTCATAACACACTTCTCAAACATGCAACAATTGAACAATGACTTCTACTATGACATTGACTTGGATTCCGATGATCGCATCTCAAACGTTTTTTGGGTTGATGCGCGTAGCCGTGCAGCATGCCAAGAATTTGGAGATGTTATATCTTTCGACACAACGTATTTGACCAACAAGTACGATATGCCATTTGCACCTTTTGTCGGTATTAATCACCATGGGCAGTCAATATTATTAGGATGTGGACTGTTGTCATCAGAAGATACATCCACCTTTGTTTGGCTATTTCAGAGTTGGCGTCGATGCATGTCCAACAGGTCACCTGAGGGAATTGTCACGGATCAATGCAAAGCCATGCAAAACGCAATTGAAATTGTTTTCCCACATACAAGGCATAGATGGTGCCTTTGGCACATAATGAAAAAAATTCCGGAGAAGCTGCAAGGGTACTCCCAATATAAAAGAATTAAGTGCGAATTGAAGAAATTGGTATACGAGAGTGTTAATGTTCTTGACTTTGAAAGTGGTTGGAGTGAATTCTTGATGAAATATGAATTACAAAACAATGAATGGCTAGGAACACTATATGAAGACAAATTTAGATGGGTGCCGGCGTACTTGAAAAGTATTTTTTGGGCAGGAATGTCAACTACACAGCGAAGTGAGGGCCTGAATGCTTTCTTTGATGGTTTTATCAATTCCACAACCACATTGCATCATTTTGTTGTGCAATATAATAATGCACTAAAACACAAAGCGGAAAAGAAATGTGAAGCTGATTTTGCCTCAATGAACACAATTATTCCTTGCGCCACTCATTCCTTGATAGAGCGCCAGTTTCAAGAAAATTACACAAATGCAAAGTTTGAGGAGATCCAAAAGGAGTTTAGATCCAAAATGAATTGTGTAATCAAAAATGTAGATGTCGACGAGTTTGTCTCCAATTACATTGTGTTGCAAGAGTGTTTATGGGATGGTGATCGTGCAAACAAGTACCATAAAGTTATTTACAATTCCCACACTCAAATAATCACTTGCACGTGCTTGTTGTTTGAGTTTCGCGGGATATTGTGCCGCCACTGTTTGGTAGTTTTAGCCCAAGAAGAAGTCAAAACTGTACACTCAAGATACATAATTCCAAGGTGGAGTAAACTAATTCGAAGGAGATACTCTTCAATGAGAGCCGCTTACAACAGCAAAAGTGACGATCCGCAAATGGTAAGGTACCAAGCGCTGTGCAAAGAATTCTTTGAACTTGCGGATGTCGCATGCGAAACTGAGTCTGCCACTGAAATTTTGTTTAATCAATTGAAGTCCTTGTGCAACAGCAGTAGCCACTGTTCTGGGGTTATGCAGATCCAAATCAACTGCCCCACACCCGGTGGGCAAATTAACACAACAGTGCGGAGTCCCGTTGCTGTGAAGAGAAAGGGGCGACCACGTGTTGCAAGGATGAAATCAGCCGTGGAGAAGGTTGCCAAGAAAAAAAAGTCTGCTCATCCAAATTTAAAAACAGACTACAACACCTATGTAAGTCATTTGTGCTTATTAAGTGCAACCAATTATTTAAGTATACCACTAACAACATGCAACTAATTTGTAGGCGCCTATGGATGCTGATGTCTGTGATGATAACCAACATTGTGATAGTCAAGGAACAAACACTCCTAAATGGGTTTGTATACATAACATTCACTAAGTTGCACTGCAAATTAATACTTGTACTGACGTTGGCTGACTGTAGTTTAAATATTATGCAGAATGCGAGTGTTCCCAATTCAGGTTTCATGTCCTTGTTAACCTCGGTTCAAAGCAATGAGTTCCACACTCAAATGTCTGCATCATCGTCGCAATTATGGTGAATTAGATTAATATCACATTTTTTGGTGGATATGACACTCTCCACATTCAACTCCGATGACATTCACAAACACATTGTCAGCTTTGTGGTTGTTGTTTGTGAATGACATTTGATGTTTTTTGCAATGAACAACAAAACCAGAATTGTGTAATTCGTGCAGGATTTGCCTTCATTGGATTCAATATGTTTGTTCTTCAACATTTTTGTAAAAGATAACATCTTAGTGCAGAAAGGCATATGGTGCATTTTATGAAGTTATTTCCTTTCAAATGCATGACCGTATCACCTAGTACTGCAAGTGTTTTTGTAGTATATAATGTTAAATTTGGACACAATCCAAAGGCCCTCAAAATAATTTCATGACCATCACTCATCACCATAAAACTTCATTAAGTATACCAAATTGAACATTGACTTAAAAGTAAAGTTTTGTGGTTGGAGATTTAAGTCTCCTTTTCTGACTTCATAACTGCCTTTTTGCGTTCAAGTTTTTGTACACCTAGTACTGCAAGTGTTTTTGTAGTATATAATGTTAAATTTGGACACAATCCAAAGGCCCTCAAAATAATTTCATGACCATCACTCATCACCATAAAACTTCATTAAGTATAACAAATTGAACATTGACTTAAAAATAAAGTTTTCTGCTTGGAGATTTAAGTGTCCTCTTCTGACTTCATAACTGCCTTTTTGCGTTCAAGTTTTTGTACACCTAGTACTACAAGTGTTTTTGTAGTATATAATGTTAAATTTGGACACAATCCAAAGGCCCTCAAAATAATTCCATGACCATCACTCATCACCATAAAACTTCATTAACTATACCAAATTGAACATTGACTTAAAAATAAAGTTTTCTGCTTGGAGATTTAAGTGTCCTCTTCTGACTTCATAACTGCCTTTTTGCGTTCAAGTTTTTGTACACCTAGTACTGCAAGTGTTTTTGTAGTATATAATGTTAAATTTGGACACAATCCAAAGGCCCTCAAAATAATTCCATGACCATCAACCATGACCATAAAACTTCATTAACCATATCAAATTGAACATTCAATTAAAAATAAAGTTTTCTTCTTCGAAATTTAAGTGCCCTTTTCTGACTTCATAAGTGCCTTGTTACGTTGGACTTTTTGTACACCAACCACTGCAGCTTTTTTTCTAGTATACAATGACAAATTTGAATCCAAAGGCCCTCAAAATAATTCCATGACCATCAACCATGACCATAAAACTTCATTAACTATATCAAATTGAACATTCAATTAAAAATAAAGTTTTCTTCTTCGAAATTTAAGTGCCCTTTTGTGACTTCATAAGTGCCTTGTTACGTTGGACTTTTTGTACACCAAGCACTGCAGCTTTTTTTCTAGTATACAATGACAAATTTGAATCCAAAGGCCCTCAAAAAAATTCCATGACCATCAACCATGACCACAAAACTTCATTAACTATATCAAATTGAACATTCAATTAAAAATAAAGTTTTCTTCTTCGAAATTTAAGTGCCCTTTTCTGACTTCATAAGTGCCTTGTTACGTTGGACTTTTTGTACACCAACCACTGCAGCTTTTTTTCTAGTATATAATGACAAATTTTAATCCAAAGGCCCTCAAAAAAATTCCATGACCATCAACCATGACCATAAAACTTCATTAACTATATCAAATTGAACATTCAATTAAAAATAAAGTTTTCTTCTTCGAAATTTAAGTGCCCTTTTCTGACTTCATAAGTGCCTTCTTACGTTGGACTTTTTGTACACCAACCACTGCAGCTGTTTTTCTAGTATACAATGACAAATCTGAATCCAAAGGCCCTCAAAAAAATTCCATGACCATCAACCATGACCACAAAACTTCATTAACTATATCAAATTGAACATTCAATTAAAAATAAAGTTTTCTTCTTCGAAATTTAAGTGCCCTTTTCGGACTTCATAAGTGCCTTGTTACGTTGGACTTTTTGTACACCAACCACTGCAGCTGCTTTTCTAGTATACAATGACAAATTTGAATCCAAAGGCCATACAAATTTCCGTGGCCATCAATCATCACCATAAAACTTCATTAACTATATCAAATTCAACATTCAATTAAAAATAAAGTTTTCTTCTTCGAAATTTAAATGCCCTTTCCGGACTTCATAAGTGCCTTGCTACGTTGGCGCTTTTGTACACCAAGCACTGCAGCTGTTTTTCTAGTATACAATGATAAATTTTGTGTTTTTGTACAGGCAGTACTGCAAGTTTACTAAAACAATCCAAAATAGCATGTGATCATTATTGTATTTGTCAATCTACAAACTACATATTAACTCCAACAAATGATTAAACAATATATACAATTGTGCCAACATAACTGACTTTGTCTACCTGAATCTAACTATCCCTATTATCCCTATGTAAAATTGTCTCAAAAATCCTCTTATGGCATTCTAACTTCTACATTCACAGTAGCTATTTCTTCAACAGCAGATCGTAGTGCTTAATAACTTCATCGCGAAGGACATTATCTTCATGTAAAACCCAATCACAAACGAATTTCTGCCTAATTAATTGCAGCTCCTCCTAAAAATAACATCAACACAATGTTACCAACTGTAATCTTCAAAGATACACAATAAACAATAAAACATATTATAACAGTCAACTTACATTAGTGTAGTCAGGCAGGGCTTTGCCATTAAATTTACTTACACCATCCCACATCTCTATGAATTTCAATACTAGGACCCCACAGTCATGACTGCCAAATGAAATACAACACAATATTCACACATCATTAAGCAATGCTAAATTACACTCATTGAACACACAAAATGTTACAACTTACCCATTAGGTTGAATTGGAGTGTCCACACCCAGCACTTCAAAAGATGGCTTATTTTTCGATTCACAATTTAATAATATACACAAAAACAATTCCATGTTACGCGCCTGCCATATAAGTTACACATATTATGGGAAAAAATTAAAAAAATTTACTCTAATAAACATATACAATTTATACTTACAATGTAGTTGTCTATCCTTGTGCGGTTGTTTCTACTATGTCCTAGGGAATCAAACACAAAAAATTCCATCGTCTTAAGGTTCACACAGTAGCACCACCAATGATCACCATGGACAATTGGAGCAAACAACTACAAAAATCATACAAGACTTAATTATTTATCATACCTAAATAACAAAAGGAGTCAACTTCCATGGCATGAAATAATAAATCTTGAACAGTAATAAAATGTATACAAATTCAGCGCTAAGGATGTCCTCCATGCCAACCAGCGAGCTACAAAAAAAGGTATTATAGTCACTTAATTTCCAAACACGTCTGTTTGCAATTCTTTTGTTGCTGTCATGTAAAAGCCAATCCTGCATTCCACAACGCACTATGTCAATTTCATATAATTGTTATCAAAATATCAACTTCTACTAAATATTACAATATTACCGTATACATGGGATTCATTATGATTCTTTGCACCCGGTCATGCAACTTCCTTTCATTATGCATCATAACATTTGTTGCAAACAATACAGCCTACAACAACACAATAATGTACTAATAAATTATTCTAAATCATAACATAATCACTAATATTAACACATAAATGTTCATCTCACCATGTTGCATATGTAACCTGTTGGTCGAAAACCCATACAGTCCTGGGTCGTCAAGATTTGACCATTTATATTGCAAACAACATTACAGAATCAAATTAATGACTATTAGTAATACAAACCAGGTCAATAAAACTTATAATAGTAAAACAAATGACGTACCGATATAGAGAATCAACACGAGTCAATGTCATGTACAACTTCAGAGCATCCACACCCAATAAAGGATAATCAACTTCAATGGGTAAAATTCTGGCTAATGGAATGGGTTCACTTCTTCCTCCTACAATGGGTGAACTCCTAACTACTGCAATGGGTGAACTTGTTGCTGTTGTTGGAAGGAAATCACTACTCCCGCAACGATATCCATCAAAGTTAACACTTTCTACTTTAAATGGAGTATATTGTCGTTTAACCTTTCCCTTTTTAACACCCTTCTGTTTACGCCCAGCAGGATCCTTACTCATGTCAACATCTTCATGAAGTTTATGTCCACTCACTTTGTCCCATCAGTATAAGAAGTAGGCTTTTGTCCGCTTTCTTCAAAAAGATCACCCTTATCGTCTCCCACATTAGTGTCTTCTTGGGATGACCACTTACCACGTGAGAATACCTCATCCTGCAACATCTTCAGCTGTTCCTTCAGGGAAATTATTTCCATTTCATTCATTTCCACTTTCTTCATGCAAGCCTCCTCAAAATTGGATTCACCACAATCGACATCATCTTCATTGACTGCTTCACCATCAATATTTAGTGCAGCCCGAACCATTGGATTAGATCTACATTCAGCCGTTAATGCCCAATCCCAAATAATCTACAAAACATGTTTAAACATTCAGTTACAACACAACATATGATGTCAAAATAACGAATGTAACTAAATGAATAATTTTAAATGACAAAATTCATTACCTTCGGTTTCATCAAAAGCCTCTCGATGCTAGTGGTCCGTAACTTCAAACTTGGCCATCGCAAAATTCTTGGGAATACAATTTCCCTATTAGGCCCGCCTAATCCGAGTCGCTCAAAAGCCCAAATCTACAACATAAGACATAAATTAATCAAATCATAACACAACAATTACTAAACATCATAAATGAACAATACAAAAAAACAAACATGTTACCTGTAACACCACAACGCATCCAGGTAAGGTTATCTTATGTTGATTTTTTTTGTTGCAATCCACCAAGTGAGCACGACTCAATCCATTCACCAAAAATTTATGAACTGCCCTAGCCCAATTATAGTTCACCAAACTATCAAGATTCTCTAATACCCTAAATGGCATATTACACACTGATTTTGAATTTCTAGGAAAGTAGAAGACAACAAAACACAATAATATATATAACCGGCAAACACTATCAACATCATCCTCCTCAGTGCCTATTGTATAACTAATTACTTTAACAATATCCTTAATTGTTATACATTCACCACTAAATAATGAAGCAACACAACCACAAGCATAACCATCAAATTGAACCTCCTCCCCAAGTACACTCAACCCCAAACTAATACATACATCAACAACACCAAAGGGCACAAGATGCTGCCACAGACGAAAAGATTCTTCACAAGAATCCCATCGACGAACCAACTGCTGGATTAAAGGAGTACAAATATCTAAACATCTCTCCAATTGCAAACACCATTTGAAAGGTGTGCTTCCAATCCTTGCACGGTGTGCATCCGTCAACAGATTATTCATGCGAACAATATATTTTGTGTCGACAAAATTAATTAATCGTACCTTTCAATGAAAATAAAATACACATTGCATTATTAACTATTCATATAACAATTT
>Ga0214544_1011868_pt1 | contig 11750 bp, 9 predicted proteins | sample CNSS3metaG_FD_160074 | JGI IMG/M metagenome (GOLD analysis project Ga0214544, IMG submission 160074) | Root nodule microbial communities from cowpea collected in UCLA plant growth center, Los Angeles, California, USA - CNSS3 | ecosystem: Host-associated > Plants > Roots > Nodule | place: USA...
TATGTTATACGGAGGAACATGTTTTTGTATTTTATTGATATACTCTATATATAGAGCAAAATATAACAAATATCAAGTATAAAATATTTAGAATATCTCACTCCTAATCTAAAATAATAACAAATTTGTAAAACTGACACATATCTCTAAAACTGAAATATTTTCTAAAAACTAATTTAAATAAAAAATATATTAAGTAATATTCTCAACACAAACTCATGTCTCAAGAAGTTAAGAACATTGTGATCATGTAGGAGGGATTGGATTGGGACCTTGCCCTTTTCATGTTTGGATATACTAGAAAATCTCATAATGGAACATAATCTTCTCATTCTTAAATAGAATTGCAAAATCAGGTTATTAGACATGCATGTGGCAATTTAGTGTTGTTTACTTTAGATTGCCATGCCAAGATTGTTTTCAATATTATTGGGCATTATTAACAATTCTAATAATTATTTCAAAGTTATGCTTTGACATTGTTAGTAGTGTAACAAATGTAGTGTAGCTTTTGATGATATAGTGTGTATTTTTTAATGTGTATGTATATTTCATTATTTTTTTTTATGATAAAATGTGTTGTAATGTAATTCATTGAATTAAAGTCACAATTAACAGATAGAACAATGATTGAAAAAAACAAACAATTTGATGAATGTGACAAAAGATTTAAGGCAATCATGACAAATTTTCAAGACTATGTTTAATCCTTTAGTCATGTTTAAAAAGGTTATACAATTTCTTTTATTTTTCATATTTTATATTTCTAGTTATGACATATTTATATTGTAAAGCTTTTAACCAAGGAAGTGTGTCAACTAATAGGACAAATTCTAGACACAAAGAAGGGTATATGTAATAGTTGAAGAATATAGTGGAATGATTTGTCCCATTTTTGTGTTTTGAGAACCATATATTAGGTTTTCATTTCTTTTATTATTATACTTTTACGGATTTGTACTTGTTTTTTTAACTGGATTTGAATTTCAACGTGTATACTTGAAATATTTTGGCATTTAAATTTGATTATATATCTATAACTTGCAATTTGATGAGTATTATAACATTTATATGTTTGTTTTAGTTATTTAAATATAATTATATTCACTTATTTGTTTTAGTTAATTAAGAACTTCATCAAGATAAATAAATACAATAAATGTAAACTTGTGGTTGAAAAGCTCATAAATGCTCAAATTAATAAACAGGAAAACAAATATTAATAGTTTTGAAACCTGTGATACTTTAAAGAGATTATGAAATTTATGGTTGATTACAAAATTTCTAAAATTTATGATATTTTACAAAAGTTTTAAAATTCATGGTACTTTATGGAGTTTAAATAAAATAACTAATGCTAGTTAACAAATGCTTTTAAATATAAATAACTTAACGGAGGTTTTGAGTCCTCTATTAAATAACATGGGATATAAAATTATGACTAAAGTTGGCATTTCTTAAGGTTAGACAAAACATCAAAGAACACATTGCCAACAAATGGTCTTCATGCGAAAATTACATTTGCGAAAAAAAATGAGTTAACATAAATTTTAACTCTTACTAATATAAAAATAAGTATCTATTAAAACTCTTTTAGTGAATTTTAACACCCTTGTCTAGATGTAACTAACCTATTATCATATTACTTGTTAGAATTCGTGACCCATCATGATTGAAGCCCACAAAAGATGAAACAATACAAAGAGAAGAGAACACAAACACAAGGCAAGGAGGAGAATGAAAGAAGGAAGCTCTTATTGATTGAAAGACTCAGTGAAGAGTTTGTTACAAAAATTGTGTTATAACGAGAAGGATAAGCCTCCCTATATACAGGTAAAAGGAAAACAGAGATAAAGAGAAAAACGCCAGATGAAGGAGGGAACCCGTGTGGATATGGGCCTGGACCTGATATGGGTTCTAAGATTACTTAATCATAATTAAAACTTAACTCTGATACCATCGAATATAAACAAAAAATTCAAAATATTTATTAAACCTTAAAATCAAACTCAGTCCAAAATGTAATCCACCAAATGAATCAATCATATAAAAAAATCTATAATACATTATTATACAAAACTGCTAAAATAAAGCTCTCTCCACTTGGCCCCAACATGTCTCCTCACATTTGTACATCTCCAACTACATTTGTGCTATTCTATGCTCTCATATAAAAGTACGATCAGGTGGAAACCACCACAACCACAAACATAATGGTGAGCTAATAAATAAAAAATCATAAATACAAGTGTACATTAAAACCTCACTCAAAGCATACACCCACCAATGTCTCATAACACCATTCAAACCACCCAATTGTCTCACACAACCATTCACAGTACCTATTGTCTTACACAATATCTCAAAACATGTTATCAAAGCAAACAATGTAACACTATTGATCTCACACACTAGTTCAAAATCACAAGTGATCTCACACACTAATCCAAAACACATGATCTCAATGAAGGCATTGACTCACACAAAGTCACTTGATAAAGTACTTTGACCTATCACACTCTCTCACAAATTTTACCGCTCTCTAAGAACTAAGAAAACTTTAGAGTGTGTTTGGATAGAGTATTTTAATGAAGCAATTCATTTTATTGAAGAATTTAGATTTCTTTGTAATGAAATGTTTTGTTTGGATAGAGAAATTAAAACGCATTTCAAATGCAAGCATTTTTTTGAAGGATTTCAATTAGCTAAATTAGTAGAAATTCAAATACCCTCAAAATAGGTGGAATTTGAAATTCTTCTCAATCAACCTCACATTCTAGACAATCCGGACGAACACGACGACCCGGACAAGCCCGACGACCCGGACGAGCCCGACGACCTGAACGTGCCCGACGACTCAAACGTGCCCGACGACCCGGACGGGCCCGATGACCTGAATGGGCCCGATGACCCAAACGGGCTCGATGACCTAGACATGTTTGACATCCCAAACGGGCCCGACGATTCAGACTGACCCGATGACCCAGACGGGCCTAACGACCTAGATGGACCAAACAACCCAAATGAGCTCGACGACTTGGACGGGCCCGACGACCCAAACAAGCCCAACGACCTGGACGAGCCCTTCCAAATTATTGGGCCCGACGACCCGAACGAGCCCAACGACCCGGAAGTGCAGGACGACACAAACAGGCCCGACGACGCAAACAGGCCCGATGACCCGGACGCACACGACGACCCGGACGGGCCTGACGAACCGAACGGGCCTGACAACCCGAACGAGCCCAATTACCTGGATGGGAACGATGACCCGGACAGGCCCGATTACCCGGACGGTCCCAACGATCCAGACGGGACCGACGACTCGTACGGGCCAAACTATCCGGACGGGCCCAACGACCTGGACGGACCCGACAGTTTGAAAGGGCTCGTACGATTTGTTGGGCCCGTTCGAGTCTCAGGCCCATCTAGGTCATCCGGGCGCGTTTGGGCTTCCCAGTCGGTCTAGCTCAGGTGGGTCGTCGGGTCTAACCAATCCGGTTGCGTAGTTGGGTTTGCCCGACCCATCTGGTTGTCGAGCATGTTTCCAGATTTATCATGAACTTAAAACATAATTAAGCGTAAAATAAATATTGTTAAAATTAAATTTTATCTCACAATAAATTCAAAATTTTTTTTGAAACAAGAAATTGAAATGTAAGGTATTTTAATTTCCTTATCCAAACAAGTTATTTAAAAAATGAATGAAATTTAATTACAAGCAATTCAAATACAAAGCATTTCAATTTCTAAGCATTGTTGAAATGTTCCATCCAAACACAAGGTTAGGTTCTCAACTTCAACTCATGAATGTAGCTTACCAGTCATTTGCTCACAACTAGAGCTAGAACTCCTCATTGCTTCCACATTCTTACAAACGGAGTTCACTCTCCACTACTCTTCCAAAGAGACTTACGGACGAAGTTCACCAACTGATACATTTTGGTTCATGTTCCAAACTTTGATACATTATAGTCCTCTTGAACTTTAAAAATGAATATATATAGTCATTTTAACCCAATACATTAAATAAAACGTGTCAAAAGGTGTATATAATCAAACATCGTCATGAAACATAAAAATAAAAAGATTTAATAATGTTAAATATATATATATATATATATATATATATATATATATATATATATATTATATATATTTATGAGCATTATTTGTAACAGGTTGTATCTTTGATATATAAATAAATAATCGCAATTTTTTCTTGACATTTATAATATAGAATCATGCCACTTAAAGGACGAATTTGGTCTCACTACATTGATTAGAATTCCACTTAAAACAATTTCAAATAAATATTTTGATCAAAGACTTTGAAAAAACAACAAAATAATTGGGATTGATACTCAAATAAAGAAAAAATCTTTATGTGAAACAAAGCATGTCCTTTTTTATTCTTAATTTAAAAATAATGACATAATATTGACCATTTATGTGTATTGGACCTGAAGAGAAAATCCAACTTAAAAAAATTCAAAAAACTTCATCATGCAAACATATAATTACAAAATTAAATTTAAATTTGAAGAATTATAAAATTTTATAGTTGTCATATTGAAGTCTATTCTTATTCTCTAGTATAAAATGTCATCTGAAAACAATTTCTTAATAGACACTACAATAAAAAAATGGTTTTAACGGAGGTTTTGTTTTTACATTATTTAAGATTAAAATCTCTTTTATGCCATTTATCTGGGATTCCAATTTCCTTCGCTAAACCATGTATGGAAAATACGTTCATTAGAGTTTTTACAAATTCCAAGAAATGTCAAGCAATAGTTGGGGTTTCTCACCTCCTATACTTAACCAAGGTTTTAAAACCTTTATTAAGTTTGTGGATTTTAAATCCCCGTTAACTATCCTAAATTTTAAAATCTCTATAAAATAATATGGGTTTCAGAATCTGAAAATAATTATTTTCAGAATTTCATAAATTATCATAGGTTTCAAAATTTTTGTAAATTAATTATTTTTTACTCATTTATCATTTATTCTATAATTCCAACCACATATGATTTGGACACATAAAAATAACCTTTTCAATTCATTTTTAAATGCAAGTTTGTTTGCTTCTTTAATTTCATCAGTAGATCATATGCGAATACTCACGTTCTCTTTTCTTAGGCATTAAACAAACTTGTTCTAAATAAAATAATAGTTAATATTTTTATATAATTTTATAATAATTCGTAAAATATTCTATTTCAATAAATCAAAATAAATAAGTTTTAGAAACTTAAAATAATAATAGTAATAAATTAAAAAAACCTTCATATATATATATATATATATATATATATATATATATATATATATATTGTTATGAAATGTATAGATGTCCATTGAGTTGCTAGCAGTTACCTATGATTGATTGCTATTGATGTTATCATTAGTGTTGTAACCATTTAGTTGTATCCCTTGGGTTGTCTTTTGTATCTATAAATAGGGACTTCTCCTATTGATAATTACACAAAGAAAATCAATCTCTACTCTCTATTCTCTTTCTCTCCTTTATTTTATAACACGTTATCAGCACGAAGGCTATCCAACATCCAACTGAGTTAGTGGAGATGTTTTCTCTTTAAGGACAATGTTCTACATACCTCAATCCAGGCTCTTTCTAACTCTTTCCTTATTGAAAATTTTGTCTTATATTCTTAATTTTTTGTGATAAAAAATTATTTGACTTTATCAAGTTTCATCTGTCTTATTATTATTATTATTATTATTATTATTATTATTATTATTGTGATGTTGATTATTTTAATTGTAACACCCCATTTAATTTAATAAGCGAAATTAAAGGTAGCGTCACATAAAGATACATACTAGCGTAGTCCGCGAGTTTGAAACTCAACTCCTTACAACCCAAGGCACACCACGATGCCCAAAAGAAAACTGGATACAGAGTTTAACCAAAAGTATATAAACCTAAGAACGAACAAATACATGGGCCATAGCCCTAAAGAAACTCGTAAAGAAATTAGAAACCAGTCCACGCGGACTATGCAGCGGAATCACCACCTCCCTGTTGCCCACGGGTGTTCCTCGCATCTGCTCACACCAACAAGTTGATGATCATCACAAAAGAGAGTACCACACAGTAGAACACACAACAATGAAAGTAGGGGGTAAGCTAGAGCACAAAAGATTTCATCCATACAATCAAAATATATTCACTATACCATATACATATATCAACCAAGCATGTTATGACTTCTTAGACAATACACTAAGACACGACTCGACTCATCCGGATACATACAACCTGGTCGGATTCAGCGGATGCTTGCACTTGTGGTGGATACCTCTGCTCACCCCCGAGCTGCTCACCCCTGAGCTATGTGTTACAAATGTTACAATAAATCAATTTCCCTCACCACAAGGTTAGCCTTTAATGAATTTCAGGCCTCCTGCTACTCTCACCACAGGAGTCAGTCCGCTCTAGGTGAGACTAACTGACTCCTTAGAGTGTCAGGATGTAACCTTACCTTGAATCCTTACCTAGTTATACAGATGGGGGACCACCATGGACACCCACTAACAGGGGCCATGGGATTACGTCCCGACCACTAAAGCACGACCTTGAGAATCTCACCTAGAGATTCTGTAACATCCCTAAGGAATATTACTGATATAAATAAATAAAATCCGAAATACAATAAAGTCCGCATTTAATATAAACTACTTCCCAAAACACGGGAAATTTAAAACTTTAACATATATAAAGTCATAAAAACCAGGAGTCCATAATTTCATAAAATTGAATTAAAACCAATGGCTCCCGCCAAGTTTACATGATATTTTCAAAGTTAAAATGATAACACCTAAAATATATGTATATACAAAACATCCCCTGCTAGCCCTCGCTCCGAGTCTAAGCATCTCCTGGCCTACCTGTCACATCATCTGCTCCTGGATAACAAGTTATCCGATCATCGCCACACACACAGAGAAAGGGTGAGCTATGCACAATATATATATATATATATATATATATATATATATATATATATAAACAAACATGAATATAAATATATTCCCCAACCCAAAATAATCATAACTACAATTCTTATACTTTTCAAATCACCCAACCATGACCTCATAGTCCTTCATGAGTCATATGCATAAACTAGATCTTAGGACTTCACTGTGCTTCCACGAAACTAACTCATTCGTGGTCCAATCCTATGAGCCTATCCCGCTCATAGTCTTGCCCTACATACTCCTCATCTGTAGTAAATCATCCAAGTCTCACACTTGGACCCTGGCACGCACACAATCACCATACTATGGAATCCTCGCCCAATAGTAGCCAACGAGAACATATCAATTCCTTGCCCATCGTGCGCCCGACACATGCAATCACCATACTAAGGACTCCTCGCCCATTAGTAGCCGACGGGAACACAACCTGTTCCATGCCCATCATGTGTCCAACCACCAAGCACATCCCAGACCCCTATTGGACTTAGTCCTTCAAGCCCAAACATCACACCACATGCATATACAACCTAACCTTGGTATGAACAGCCAAAACACACTCACAAGCACATAGAAACATAGTAATTCACATAAACTCGCTTAAGCTAGGGACTTCCCGCCCAAACTAGACCCTCAGTCTCGCTTAGGCTAATCCACCTCGCCTGAGCGAGTTTAAATCAGCAACAAAAGCACGTCATCTCGCTTAGGCGAGATCCCCTCGCTTAGGCGAGATCCCCTCGCCTAGGCGAGATCATGTCTCGCCCAATCACCCATTTCAGACTCGCCTGGGCTAAAATACAACCAAAACACCACGCATGGCCACGACATCTCGCTTAGGCGAGGCCATCTCGCCTGGGCGAGACCATGGTTCGTTCAATGGGACCAAAAGCATACAATTACAGTTCAGCTCCCCTAACCTGGAATTTGTGATCCAAATTGAAAATGTAGAAGCCTTGATTCGCAATCCTCCTCTTGGTCCAGCCCTTGCACACTCAAAACTCCACTCCCTCTCTCAAACTCGTGCCAAGATTTAAACCCGTGACCTTCCACTCATAAGGGCATAGCACAACCACTATGCCAACTCACACTTGGTGATATACACAATCAATATATGTTTATATTTCAATTTCCACACTCTTACATATTATTAAAAATAAATCATAAAACAACAACACATAATTGGAATACATAGGACTCGAACCCAAATCCTCTCACACAAACAAAGTACTTTCAACCACTTGAGCTAGTACTTTTCCACATCACATTAAACAACAATTAATGTCATAAAGACGCCTTCTACCCGCATTTATTAATTAATTAATTATTTAATTAATTAATTTTCCCGGGTCTTACAGACTCCCAAGGAATTACGCACTGACACGGACCAAACATTCTTAATCAATCAAACGGATTCAGCATGCACACCCACAGATAGATACTTATACATAACATACAGTTCCTCATAATTCACCTCTGTCGTATTCCCAGCCAAACCATACCAACTCATTATTCTCGAACCTTGGATATGGAACTCCAACTCATATTATTATCATGCCACATTGGTACCAACTCTTTCATATCTCATGTCGAAATCATACCAAACTCATCATTTCAATTCCATGATTCTTCTCATACAATTATCATACTCACATCATGTTACAACTCACAAATCACAACTCATACACCATCCCATTTAGTTCACATGCCAAGTTCCCACAATACCCATCATTCACCATTCATGAATCATATCACGCATACATATCAATCCACTCTATATATTTCTCATCATAACAATCGTACCCAAACAAATAGCAATCATCCAAGAGCAACAAAACAGCCAAACAGCGCACTGTCTCGCCCAGCCCCGCCCTCAGGTTGAAGGGTCTCGCTCAAGCGAGAAGCTCTCACTCAGGCGAGCCCCCTTTGCCTAGGCGAGGGCTCGAAAAGGGGAACAGTAGCCTCACACGGGATCTCGCTTAGGAGAGACCCCTCTCGCTTGGGCGAGATGCTCGCTCGCTCAGGAGCAACGTGAGTCGCCTGAGCGACCGCTCGCGTGAAACATCTTTGACGAGCCTCTATTGATCTCGCCTAAGCGAGACAGGCTCGCTTGGGCGAGAAAACCAGAGCTCACCACTGTTCTCTCGTGCATTACCACTCAACAAATCACCAATGGCTCAAAATTATCATACTCAAGTTCATATCAACATACTAAACATATTTAGACGGCAAAACAGAGGCAAAAATAGTATCACTCAAAAGAAAGGGCGAACCCTACCTTCCCGTACCTGGAAAACAAGCTAGCGGAACGCTTCGACACGCACACCGTGAGCACAACTGTCCCTAGGATGGTCAACAAGCTGGAACGAACGGTAAAACAGAGAAAAATGGTGAGTCATCACCAAACCCTAACGGAAACAAGGAACCTAGACCATGAAAAGGTGAACATGAGCTGAGGAGTGACTTACGTGGAGTAGGAGCTGGTGTGAGTTAGCTCGAAGAAGACCTAGAGCAAACCCTAGCAGAGCATTCTGTGAGAGGGAAGTAAGGTGACGGCTGATTTTTCTGAAAGAGTGAAAGTGGAAACGTTAGGACAGACTAGCGTTCAGCTTTATACTTTGGGCCAGCTCTTAGGCCCATCAGATTTCGAGGCAGCCCTTCTTGTTAAAGGCATAAAAGAATAGGGCCTTACATTCTCCCCAACAAGAAAAATTTTCGTACTCAAAAATTCATTGATGAGATAGGAAGGAGCTATGTTCTCCTTATCTCCTCTGAGAACCACTACTCAAACACGACAGATATAACGACTCCCACACCTATAGTCACTGGAAACTTTGCCTCTGTACTAAGTGATATGTGTCTAACTATGTAAATTAGTTTAGTCACTACTCTCAAAGCACTCCAAATCCTCCAGCCTTAAAATCGGAATGCTCTTCCATGCATGCCCCACTAACTTGTATCTTACATACTGACTCACTTACCATATGCTCTTCGCTACCTCCTATAGGTTTTTATCAACGTCACATATGACCTTAAGTCTCCAACCAAAGCATGTTTGTTATCACTTCACATCACCTTGTTCACTCCTTTATGCATCACTCCACTGACTTTATCACTCTTGAGTGTTGGCCTACTGCCACACCATCAACACTTTGGACCACTTTTATGTATATCGAGACTCCTACATCTTGCTTCCTTTGTTGGCTTCAACTAAGGCGACAACGCTCACTACCGAGTTGTTCTACTTCCCATTTAAACCTTGAATTGCTTCCTTCACCATATCGCATTAGCATCCTATCTTCATCTTTAATCCCCCTAACTTATAGACAACATTCCACAAAACCTCATAACCATAACTTCCATTGAATTCAAATTTCTAGTTTGGTTTGTACCACGCAACTCCATGATACACCTCAAACTAAGATATTCCGATTCGCCTTTTCTCAACCTTGTTGAGAGACTCACCAGTGCTAGTCAGATGAGGAGACTAATGAAATCCCCTCACACATTCTCTTCCCAACCCATCAAATTTCGGGGCAGCCCTTCTTGTTAAAGGCATAAAAGAATAGGGCCTTACATTAATTATTGTCTATATTATTTTTATAGTTTCATAAATAAAATTTGATTATTATCATATTTTATGAACTAGTTTTTTCTTAAAAAAAGTCAAACCTTACCAAATTTAAATTTATGACTTTTGATATTATAAGAAAAAATTACTCATATTCTTGAGTATTAGAGACTGAAATACATCTAGATGCGATGAGTCTTGATGATGCTATATAAAAAAGGGAAGAAAGAAATAAAGCATATGAGCAATAATTTTCTCTTATAACAACAATATTGTGAAAAAATTATTTCACACATACTCTCAAATTATTTATGCCTTCTTATGGCTAAACAAAACACTAAGTTTTTGATGAAAAATCATGAGATCAAATTGATTATGCTTCATTTCCAAAAGTGAATGGAGCAACATCCATTAGACTAAATTGGTTATACTTCATTTCCAGAAGTGAATGCAGCAACATCTGATCCATATTTTTGTGATCATAAAGGAAATTTCAAAGAGAAATTTTGTCATCAGAAGTGGAACAATAGTATGAAAATGAGAAAAGAAGAAGATGAAAACAATGACAAATAATATGAAAATATAACTTATCACTACGGTGGTAAAGCCCATTTGGATCATACTTGTCTTACATAAAAGCATCCTAAAAAAAACAGGGTAAGAACATAGAAACACACTTTGTGTTTATAAAAATATGGATGTCGCTCATCTTGATATTGTTATTTTTCTTAGTTAAACTAAATGGAAGTATTAAGAACTTTATTTTATAAAATTGCAGAAGAAGTTTTTATGTGACAATACAAAATATAGTTTTATATATTAAATTATTTTTATTATAATTTAATTGAAGGTGGGTTCTCTATGGCATTATTACTATATAAAATATGCATGTTTGATGTTGGTTATCTATAAGTAAGAATCAATATTTTCTTTTTATATTATGAAATGTATATTTGAAATGAGTGTATAATGAACATTTATTATAAAAGTGTGAATGTATAATATTGATAATTTCTAATATTGGATGACACATGGATAACATTATTAAACTTGAATTGGTATTATGTAGGGAATATGCATGATAATTGAAAGGTCTTTCCTAATAAATAAATAAATATATATATATATATATATATATATATATATATATATATATATATATTTTTTTTTTTATATTATA
>Ga0214544_1011874_pt1 | contig 11744 bp, 8 predicted proteins | sample CNSS3metaG_FD_160074 | JGI IMG/M metagenome (GOLD analysis project Ga0214544, IMG submission 160074) | Root nodule microbial communities from cowpea collected in UCLA plant growth center, Los Angeles, California, USA - CNSS3 | ecosystem: Host-associated > Plants > Roots > Nodule | place: USA...
CGTAAATTTATAACTACTACTTTTTGAATAAACTATATAAATCACATATAATATAACCATGCTACAAAAACGTGAAACTTGTAGCTATTAACTCTCTAAATATAAAAGAATAACATCAAGAACATATAGCATGTGATTTAGCAGCCATAATATTTATAGTATTTTTTCTTTAACCATTTAACTTTTGTATGGTCTAAATTCACGTAAAAGCAAGCTAGAGTAGGTTGGAGTATAATCGTTAGAACCAAAAAATAATAAATGGAGTAAAAAAAAGCTTATACTCACTCAACGGGAAAAGAGAACAAATTATTGTAAATAAAAGACTTCAATTCAATATCTTGTTAAGTGTCTATGTTACGCTTCTTTTACCTTTATCTGTTTTTATTCCCATGTTGTATGTGATAAAAAAAGTTGGATGATATTATGCAAGGGAAATTTCTCTCTTTTTCTTTTAGTTGTCCTAACTAAAGAAGACATGGGTTTCTTGAAAGTTCATGAGCCCAAAAAACAATATTTTCTTATAGGTTTAAATTCCCATCATGCACCAAAATGAGAGAGAAATGAACTGATTTTATGTATATAGGAAGTAAAAGTTATATGATAAACAATATTTGCACAAGATAGCCCACTTGTGTCTCTTCTTTTAACATGGGTAAATAATGGTTTTATTCTAGAGCAAGAAATGAAAAGAGAACAACCTAATAACCAAAGTAATCAAACACCAAAGGAAACAGGGAAAGAAACACTTGGGGATTGAGGTTATGGAGATCTACCTTGGGAGAGGACTGTTGAATGGGGATTTTTATGATCACTTTCAAAACACATATAATATATATATATATATATATATATATATATATATTTTATATATATATATATATGCTAATGGCCTTGTGCTCGCTTATTCACTTCAGAAAAAAGAAAACAGAACATTCCTAGCGTTAAAAGTGGTCTAAACTACACCATGCTTTCATGTCTTTTGATTTTACCTTTTCTGCAAATTTTTGAATTTCATGAGCTCAACCTGAACGTATAAGGCTTTCAAAGCTAAAAGACTTATGCTTAAAAAAATATATTAGGTGAAATTTTTGGAAAGGCATGTGTTAAATGGAATTGGTAACAGAGACATTAGAAGCATAAGAAAACAAAACTGGTATGGGAAAACATTGAAGGGACTTGATAAAAAGAAATTTATATTGACCCTTTTACCAAATAATTAACAACTGTGTTTGCTTGGACTGAGTATAGGCTTTTGTTGTGTTTTCTCTTTTATACATAGATTGAAGATAAAGAGGAGTGAAAAAAAATAACAAAGAGTCTGATGAGAATTCTACCATTCAATCAAAACTCAAAATCACAAATGAGCATTGCCTTTTATACTAATCATTACATTAAAATAAGCCCAAAAAAGAGTATGATGCCAAAACCCAACCTATTTTGTTTAATGTTTGCAACAAATTGATTGGTAAGAAACTCCATAACATGAGCCTAAAACAGAGCTTGAACCAGAAACCCAACTAATTTTGCTTTATGTGTCAGCCTGATATGTTTGGTTGTTTCAAATCACAAGTTATTATTGCATAGAATGTTCAAATCACAAAAATAGAATAGAACAACATAAATGTTTTAATATGTAGCATATCTATTCTAGTAATCGACTTCACTGACTTGAAACTGGAAGCCAAAAATCCTAATTGGGAGACAATAAAATCTGAAGTGCACAGGGTTGTGTTTCTCGACTGTGTTTCATGTTGTTGACGAAAAAATCCCTAACAAGTTCATCTCAATAAAAGATTAGAATGATCGAATTGGAGAAAAAAGAAGAAGCGAAATGAAAACCTAAAGATATAAAGAGATCACCTTCGACGGCAGCAATCTTCGATGGCGGCAAAACCTTCGATGGCGGCGAAACCTTCGACGGTGGCACAACCTTCGACGGCGACGAGGCGACGGAGATAGGATCTATCTTGGTCGTGGTTGAATCTCGGTGGTGATTGAATCAAAAGTGTGTGTGGACCGATTGTGATTGAAGAGAAAGAAAAAATGACAGTTCAGTGCACTGGATGTGAATAGTTAACTATTTGCAGTACAAATTTTCAAACTTTAACTAAAACACAATACAGTTTCATTTTACTATTAATAATTCAGTTATTTTTGGTTTAAAACAGTATAGTTAACTTAAGTACTGTACAGTTAAGTTATCACCGTGAAGCCAATGTGATTCTAGCCAATGTGATTTTAAGTACTGTATAGTTAACTTAAGGGAGATAATATATTACTATCCCAAGAAAAATACGTTGAGAAACTTCTTAGGAAGTTTGGATATTTTGACTTCGAACTAGTGAGCACCCCTTATGATGTTAACTCTAAATTAATGAAAAATATAGGAGAATTTGTTTTTAAACCTTAATATGCTTAGATAATTGGGAGCTTAGTGCACTTAATGAGCTTTTCATGACCTAATATTGCTTATGTAGTACACAGACTGAGTAGGTACACTCAATGTCCTAATCAAGAACATTAGGATGCACTTGCAAGACCTATGAAATATTTAAGAGGTTCAATGGATTATTGAATATAGTGGGTTTTTCGTTGTACTAGAAGGGTACAATGATGCTAACTAGATCTCTAATTCAAATAAGACAAAACGCACTAGTTGTCATGTATTCACACTTGGGGGTAGTGTGATTACATGGAGACCAGCCAAGCAAACAATTATTTCAAGATCAATAATGGAATCTGAGTTTGTTGCTCTAAAAATGACTGGTAGTGAGGATGAGTGGTTGAAAAACTTCTTAGAAAATATTCCACTAGGAATGAAACCAACCCCATTTGTGTTAACACATTCAGAACTACAATGGAAAGAATAGACATATACAATTGAGACATAATTTGGTGAAACAACTACTAATGAGTGGAACTATTTACGTTAATTATGTGAAGTCAAAAGGGAATCTAGCAGATCCTCTAACAAAACCCCTGAAAAGAAATATGATTTTGAAAACATTGAAGGGAATGAGACTTAAGCCACTTGCAAACAAACAAATGAGGGTAGCCTAACCTTTGTGATTAGAGATCCCATGAATAAGGTTCATATGGGTAAAAAAAAGTCACTTGTTAGTTATGATAACACTAAATTGATTTTAAATCAATTATGTCCACTCTTATTATTTGTGTGAAAGTCTTAGAAACTACATTATTGAGAGGCTAAACTTTGTATTTAAAATTCTACGCTGTGTAAGAATTTTAGCTTAAACAAAGATTTTAATTATTTTCATATCTGTTATAGGTGGTGTAAACCCCGTACCACCCCACTTTTTTCACTTTCTCTCTTTTCCCTCTTCTCATATGGCACAACAACACCATAGAGGAGGAGAGCCCATCCCCTTTCCAGACATCTTCTTTAACCCTACTCTAAAAAGGGGAAAAACTTCATTTTCGCTAGGTCATTCCAAAAGAGTAAGTTTCCCTTCTCCTCTTTTCTTGAATCAAGAATCAATTATCATGATTGTGAGGTGGTGGTTGTGCATGTGCTATCAGAATGTCTCCTAAGATTTCTTAGTATGCTTTGAGTCTAATAGCATATTAGATTTTGAATTTGGCTTCTTTCTTGTGTTTGTTTAAAACTTTCGTGAAATATAGCGATTAAGTGTTGTGGGAGATGAAGAGGAATTTCTAAATCAGGTAAGGGAAGCTAGTGCTGTTTTACTTTGTAGTGATTTTAAAAATTAATGAATGCATGCTGATGAATTTGATCTGTGATGGGTATGATTGTTTTTGCTTGTATGGTTTGAATTCTGTTTCTCGTAGCCGAATCCACAGGTTGTGGAAATATCCACTTGTTACCTGTGGATCCCGTTGTTTGAATTATGCTTCTCGTAGTTGAATCCACAAGTTGTGGAAATATCCACTAGTTACATATTGAACATGTTGGTGTGAATTCTGCATCCTGGAGCCAAATCCACAAGTTGTAGGAATATCCACAAGTTACTTGTGGAACCTTATGTTTGCTTTCTCGACCTTTAACATGAACTCTTGTTTCCCCTCTGTCATGTGTGATATTTGTGTTTATGAAGTTTTACTAGTTGTTATTGAACATTGATGTTTCAATGTGCTTATTACATGAAATTATGAAATATGATATGTGAATATGATGAATAAGTTGTGTATGGTTGTTTAGTATGAGGAACTTGGTGTGAGATCATGTTTTATGGAGAAGTGATGAGGTTATAAGTATAAAAGATAATCAATGGAATGGAATGAGAAAAGATTATTTGAATTGTTTGTTGTATAAGGGTTGTGCTTCTAAGGAAGAAGTGCAATCCTCACTAGTAGTTTGTTATGCATTGGCTAAGGATATGTGTTGGTCAAAAGCTATCCTATACTCTACTAGGTTTACAAACTCATATAGAGTGTAGTGACCTAGGTGGTGAGTGTTGAAGGAGGTTCTTATGGCGGGATTAGGGGTGGTGGGACCATTAATCTGGCGATGGCATAAGTAACTTACCCTATCTAAAGGAAATTGATTGATGTTAGTTAGGCCAAGTGGAGCCAGAGCCTTTTCTGCAATCCACTTGTATGACAGGTGCATAACTTCTTATATTTGAGTCGATGCATAAATCCGAATAAAATCAAGTCTAAAAGTTATGTGTTTATGAATGTAGTCTAAACTGCAAAGTGTATGATTAATATTATTGTTTCAAATTTATTTGATTGTGTTATGATTTCTCAATTTTATCATTAGGTTACCCTTCTTTGTGTGTTGGTTATTATGTTATTTTTGCTATGATCGCTATCATGGTGTGCGCAGATAGGACTATAGGTGGTGATGTGACTAACCAGTAGGTTGAGGGTCCTTAAAGGAAAGGATATTTTCGAAGTATGTATATAAGTATATGAAATGATGTAATTACTTTTTTTCAAGTGTATTTTGAAAAAAATTTATAAACCTAAGTAGTTTTGAAAGACTGTGACTATGTAAGGACTGTAATTACACTATTATTATATGGTTATGTATGTCTCCCTTTAATCACATGGTCAGGTACTATTTAATACTAAATTGTAGGAACCCAAGGAAGTAGTATAATCAAATTTCTTGAGTCGTTACAGGTGGTGTATGATTTGTTGCATACACATGATGAAATCACCTATCTAAGTGTCAAGTGGGGTCGCTTGTATGAGATCTTGGTATGATCTCTAAAGTACTCATGAATATCGAGCACGTGCATGACCTAGTAAGTGATACACAACGATAACAACAAGGATTTTTTGGGTGTTTTGTGATTGATAAACCATTAATGCACATCAAGTTTCTTTGGTTTATATAGCTTGCTATAACAACCACAATGTGTGTTAAGTTTCTCAATCTAGGACTAGTTCATATAACTTGTTATACCAACTCTAATGCATGACATCTTATATGAGACCCATTATTTTCTTCAGTCTTTTTTTTTTCTTATCTTTTGCAATATGTAAGGGATTGCTATAAAAACAATGTTTTGAATATATTTCAAAATATATTTACATTGTTGTAACCATAAAGTTTCGCAACTTCAGTTTCAATTGGGTCATTATTGTTGCATCCGTTTTGATTTGGTCTTTACAACAAATTTTTAACCATTGTTGAGTTCCTCGCAGGCCATGTGATTTTGGCCCATTACTATGCTCCTCCTCCATCTATAAATATATGTCATTTGCCTCCTCCAAAAACACGCAACTTGAGCTTTCATTCTTCTCTTCTTTCTCTCTCTTTATCTTATTATCTTGGTTTAATTATTTATTCTTTTTATAGTACCTTTCTAGTTTTAAGACCATCGAAAAATCCGAGAAATTCTTGTTGTATTCTGAGGGACTTGCACAACACACTGCGGATAAGTCCTTAAGGGTAATGAATATACATGCCTTAGGAGGTGCTATTTTGTTCATGATTTGTCAGCTTTTACAACAAGAAGCACCCATATTTTCTAGCTTCAAAATCATGAGAATGATAAGCTATTATAACAAGAAAAAAATCCTTGCATATACTCATTGATATTTAATGGAAGTACCCATAATTTTCTAGATGAAAGGTGACTAAGAAATTGGGTTGTCCTATCACAAATATTCTCACCTTAGGTGTGGAAGTAGTAGATGATGCTTGTGTAACTATTACTTCAACAATTAACCAATTCCTTTGAATGCTTCACAACATTGATTTTACATAAAGTATGCTTCTTTTGCCCTTGGGATGTTGTGATGTGGTGCTCGGAATTGAGTGGTTGGTTACTTTGGGAGACATTACCTACAATTTTGATAGGTTATCCATGCAATTTTATGTTCAAGGTAAACAAGTAAAGGGCATAAGACTTATAGAAAACAATTGCTTCTAGTATTTATCCATGTCCAATTATGTGACAAGAATAATACCTTCCTACTATAATCATTAACCATACATGTCCATAATCAAGATATTTCTGAATATGTTGATGAATTACTAGGGTAGTTTGTGGACATTTTCGAGAAACCTACCACACTGCTACCTAAGAGAAAATTCACTAATCATAAAATTCCTTTGGTTGCCAAGGCCAATACTATTAATAAGAGACCTTATCGATATGCTAACTAATAAAAAGATGTTATTGTCAATTTGGTGCAAAACGATCTTAATTATGGTCCAATATAGAAAAGTAGCAGCCCTTTTGTCATAGTTGGCAAGAAAGATGTTCTTGGAGACTTTGTGTTGACTACAAAGACCTTTATAACCAAACCATCAAGTATAGGTTCCTTATTGGATGATTTGTTAGATGAGTTAATCGTTTTGAGATGTTCTCCGAAATTGATTTACGCTCAAGTTATAATCAAGTGAGAATAAAGCACAATCATATTCACAAGACTTTATTTAAAACACATGGGACCACTTTGAATACTTGTTCATGCAATTTGGTCTAATCAATGCACCAACCACCTTCCAAGGTCTCATGAATGATATTTTCAAGGAATATTTGAGAAATTTTCTTTTAGTGTTTTTTGGTGGCATTTTAATATATACCAAGGATTCACAACATCACCTTTCTCATTTGCATATGGTATTGCTGACTATGAGAAGGAATTCCTTGTATGATAAAAAAAATATAAATGTTACTTTGGTGTAGAGAAAGTGAAGTATTTAGGTCATTTCATCTCAAAAGATGGTGTATCAACTGACTCAAAAAAATTATGGCATAAAAAATTGGCCATTACCAATATCTTTGAAGCGATTAAGGCGATTTTTAGGACTTGTAGGGTACTGTAGAAGGTTTGTGAGAGGATATGGTGGTATTGCATGGCCTTTAACTAACATGCTAAAGAAAAATAATTTCCATTAGTTTAAGGAAGCAAAAATTGCATTTGATTTTTTCAGATAGTCTAATGAAGTCACCAATATCAGCATTACTTTACCTTTCTAAGATGTTTGTGGTTGAGGTAGATTCTTTTGGTTATGCAATTGCTGCAATGCTCATGCAAAATCACCATCCAATTGCTTTTATTAGCAGGGCTCTCTATATGCAACAATAGCTAGTTTCCACATATGAAAAAGAGTTGTTAGTAGTAGTCTTTATAGTCCAAAAGTGGAGGCATTATATATTGAATGCTCACTTCATTATCAAAACAAACCACATAATCTAGCAATATATTCTAAGTCAAAGGTTGACTACAACAATCCAATAAAAATTGTTGGTGAAATTAATGGAATTTGATTTCTCAATTGAGTTCAAACAAAGAAAAGAAAATGTAGTAGCAAATTCTTTATCAAGCCAAGAAGTAATAGACTGTAAAGTAATCATAACTCTCACACTTGAAAGCACTATGTTAAACAGAATCACCAACAATCTCCAACCTGATCCTGACATTCAAAAGTTGTTCCATAACTTGGAAACAAATGCTTCTTCACATAAATATTATACTTGGTGATACTCAATTTACATACTTTCATATCTAGACTCATTACACTCCTTTAGGTTATCATTTCTTCTATTTTACATTATTAATGTAGTTTCTACACTTTTTAGGAATTTTAATTCAAAGCTGAAAATGGTACAATGGTTTAGTCTTAATGCTAAAAATTTCATCTTGGCAACTCTGACCATTGCTAATTATTTTGTTCATAACTTTTTCCACAAGTTCTCAATTGAGTTTATGTTTACTACATTGGATTCTAGACTCAAATAACTTTAATTTGAGTGGTAGAACATAATTTTTGGAGCTCTAGTCTAGTTGCAGTTCATGTTGGAAGACGAAGACGACTTGTAAAGGCATGACCAGCACAACTCAACAATGTTTGCTAGTTGTTTGGGTCATAATTTTTCCTACATGTCTCCAATTGAGCTGATTCTTATTGCGTTGGATTTGAGACTTAAAGAGCTTCAATTTGAATACCATAACATTTTTTTTAGCCTTGGGCGAGATGAAGTTTCATTTGGAAGTTGGAGGTAGTTACTTGAGCATAAACAATTTCGCCCCTACTTTGAATACTGGTGTAATTAGCAAAGTTAAAGCAGGCCTCCTCTCAATCTAACGAGCTATTGAACTACACATGGAATGGTCCAAATGAGGTCGATCTAGGGCAATGTAACCATCCATACCAAATCAGGAGACAACACATGAACCAAAATCTTAATGGGCAGCAACACACACATACACACTCTCACACAAATAAGAAAACAACTTTTGCCAACCTTTTGGAATTTTCAAAATCTCTTGATTTTGGGCATAGGGCAGTAGTCGTGAAATGGAGAGAGGGAACTCCTTTTTTTGTAGGAATTAGAGAGATGTTAAGTGTCACTTATTAAGGATGGTATTTTTTTATTTTGTTTTTCGCATAAAGGAGGCTCGGTGTTGTCTTATGAACTTTATGTTTTGAATAGCTAACATAGAATTAAGGGGGATGATTTTCGGGTGGATTATTGTAAGAAATCCTTCTTTTGTCCATTTTTTGTATCAATGTTGATTACTTTTTTCACTTTAGCCTAATATGTGTCTTGTTTTAATCTTGTGTAGACTGAAAATCATGATCAGTGCTCTAGTAGATGTGATATTTATGCTTTTGCTTGTCACCTTGTGCTTCCATTCCATTCTGCTATGAAATATGTGTAGATGAGTCAGATATTACCTCTTCTAAATATGTTGATAACTCTTAATTTATTCTTTCTATTGTTCATCGTCTTATTACTTCTAACTTATTTGTGCTCAATTGTTTCCTTTCTCTGGTTTAGTATCTCAGCTTTTGCATCTTTCAGCTTGGTAGAATGTTGAGTTTAACTCCTTTAACTCCCATTCCAATTTCTAGTGTGTTAACCTCATACTCTCAATCAAAAGGCTCTAGCTAGTGTTGTTTATAAGTGCTATTTAACCTTTCCATTTGGCTTATGATAACAATTTTGATGAGTTTTGAGCACTAGCTCGGCCATTCATTATGTTATAATTGATGTCATTCATCTTCCTTGTTAACTTTGCACTAGTCAGTTTTAACTCTGCATAATTCATGACTTATTTTCCTTTCTATATCTATTTCGTTTTATGACTAGTTGAGAATGCATGTGCTTAATTTCTTTGAGCTTATAAATCGAGTTAGTGATTAGTAATTGGTTATATTAGCTTAATTTTGTTTTTGCTTTAAGTTCTAGTCTTGAGTTGTGTTTATTTGATTGAGATTAGGCCAGTAGTTGTCCTACATCTTGAATGAATCAGATTTCCTAGTTATTTACGATGCAATCGCTTAGAAATTCAGTTCATTCTCTTTCTATTTATCTTTTAAATAGAAAAAACCCAAAATATTTCCTTTTGCATTCAAAAGTTATATCCTTGGACTGAGGTGAGTTAATCCTTACACTACATTAGTAAGAGGATTAGTTTTGTTTTGTTTGAGACAGTTTAGGTGACAAAGTTGTCACCATATTGTCATTGTTTCCAAGGATAGTGTTAGTGTTATGAGTTTGTTCAATACTTTTTCTTGCAATTGTGTATAATTTTTTTTAGTTTTTCTTATTTTCCTAGCCTTATTCTCTTTAGCTACTAGTTCAAGAAACTTGCTTTGTGCTGCTAAAATCTGATTGTGTGGCTAATCTCAACATGTGGCCAAACATAAATGAAGTATAAAATAGAATTGATTGTAAAAAACACAATACCTACGAAAAATCTGATCACTATAAAGTGTTACAAATATGGATGATCTCAAACATAATATTTTGCATGATTACGTATAAGGAGGTACAATAAAAGCAACTTAAGCATTATTTCCATACTTGAAACCTGCAAATATTGTGTCTGTCAAAGCTTATTAGTAATGTAATATGGCTATTTGTTCAATAATTAAAGCTTATTAGTTCAATAAAACATATTAGTAATGTAATAATTAAGAGGAAAAGATAAAAAGCAAAAAACTAAATATGACATTTAATTCAATATGGCACTAGTGCAGATTGGGGTTTTTTAACTCGCCTTATAGGCCTCGGTTACTGCGGGACCGAAGCCTATAAGGAGGCGGTGGCATTTTTGAAAATTTTCTCAGCATTTTGCCTCGGGTCCAAATTCAACCGAAGCATATAACCGGTTTTATGCTTCGGTTCTCAACCAACCGAAGCCTATAACCCATCTGTGGCCCCCAGTATTACAAAATTGCCACTAACAGCGCATGATTTGGCCTCGGGTAACAAAGGACCGAGGCCTATAACAGACGATTTGGCCTCGGGTGGCGAAGGACCGAGGCCTATAATGCTTTATGCCTCGGGTGTTTACAAAATCGAGGCCATATCCTTTATTTAGGTTCCCAAATCGCGCGAACCCATCATTGTTCATCATCTTCTCTCTCGCAAACCCTCTCCGCCACCGTGCCCTCCACACGATTCGCCCTTCGTTGCCCTCCATCGCCGATTGTGACTCTGTCCACGAAGTTAGGGTCGACGGTCTTGCTCCGCCACTGAACAACAGGCGAAAAGGAAGCAGATTCTGCCAACGTCGCGCCTCCGTTGCGCCCTCCTGCGCGCCACCGTCATGCCGCCTCTGTTGCGCCCTGGTTACACCCTCTTTCGCGCATACGTCGCGCCCTCTGTCGTGCCTCCGTCGCCCCACTTCGCCACGGTCCCTGACAGCCACCACTTGGCGACAAACGTTGCACTGTTGCTCCGTGTCACTGCTCCGGCGAGTATCTTGCGCCTCCTTCGCCATTTCCAGCCACCGTTGCACCGCCAATTCTGCCCGGGGTAAATTCAAAACGCGTTCTTTTTTTTTTGTTTTGTATATTTTTTTATGATTTAGGTAATTGTTTTGCATTTTGATGAGGTTTTTGGTTGATTTTTGCGTTGTTCTTTTGCTATTTTTACGGTCTCTTATTTATTTTATTGTCTCTTATAGCTCTTGAAGACCTTAGTATCGTGGGTGTGCATCATCTTCCATTGTCATTCAATTTTCATGCTCCCAGGTTCCTAATTCTATTATTTTGTAAGATTTTGTTGTCTATTATGTATTAGTAATATGTTATATATATGTGGTTTATTATTTACATAAATATTTGTTTGATTTGTGAGTTAGCCTTAGTTTCCCGTTTGAGATTCAATACGAAAATTATGTATTGTCCCCAAGTTTTCATTTTCAAAAAACTACATTTTTTTTTAAATTAGATATAAGGGGATACAATACTAATAATTTAAATGTATTGAATCTTGAATTGTCCGATTGGACAGTTTAAGAAGATTAATCACTTTCTAGTAATTTATTAGTGCATATATATA
>Ga0214544_1011876_pt1 | contig 11744 bp, 9 predicted proteins | sample CNSS3metaG_FD_160074 | JGI IMG/M metagenome (GOLD analysis project Ga0214544, IMG submission 160074) | Root nodule microbial communities from cowpea collected in UCLA plant growth center, Los Angeles, California, USA - CNSS3 | ecosystem: Host-associated > Plants > Roots > Nodule | place: USA...
TCCTAATTAACCTATAAAGCAAATAAACATAAATTAGCATGTTGGCTTAAGTCAAGTCAACTATAGTCAACAAGTCAAACCTAGTCAAAGGTCAACAAGTCAACTAAAGTTGATTCAACTAAGTCAAATTAGGGAATCAAAAATAACAAACACAAATGAAAGGGGTGAAGGATTAGTGAACTTCCTTTCTAAACATGCTTAGTCTTCTTAAGCATGTGCCTCCATCCTTGGTTGGGGTCAATCCTTCATCAACTAGCTTACCCTGTTTTATTGATCTTATAATATCTTCTTTAGTATTTTTATACGGTTAAATGGATGTTACATAATGGTTTCTTCAATATTACTTATATGTTTTTTTATTTCATAAACATACATAATAATACCAAAACAAAAGTATCTTCAATTATCTTAAGAATTAAGCAAGTTTAAATAAAAATAATAAAATTAAAGCTCTTATACTAAATCAATAATGTTTTACCTTATTATATTAAAAAATTAAATATGTCAAAATCATTTTTGTTAAAGCTTCTTAGATATAGTGTTTACTTTTGTCAACTTTGACTTCATACAAACCGTATCCTTTAACATGATTTTATAGTCTTTCTCTTCTTAATTTCCTTCGTCATTAATGTTATGTTTAGGATGAATTTTGTTTGCTTCAAGGGATTAGAGGTCATTTTGTGTTGCACAAAATTTGAATGGATGGATGAACTTTGTTTGCTTCAAGGGATTAGAGCTCATTTTGTACACATAAATTTGAGAGAGAATGAAATATTTTTATCCTTGCATGGATAAAGAGGTAGGGAGAGAAAGACAACTTAGCAATATAAATTTACCTAAATACCCTTCGGTTTTTTTTAAATTCCAACTTAACAAGTATGTTTTTTCTTAATAATAGTAATATTAATTATATTAATAATAATAATAGTATTAAAACTAATAATAATAATAATAAAACTAATACTATAATAAATTTATTTTATACTAATTTTATACGAATTTAAAATTCCTCAATACGCAACAATTACAAAATAGGAATACTTCTTAGGTTATTCCAAAAATTTAGTAAATATGAAAACACAAAGTTTTAATTTTATTTACAAAACACACACGCTTGTTAAATTTTATAATTATTTCAATAGAATATTCAATGAATGTTAATAAAAAACAATACTTAATGTTACGAAAATATTAAATTCAACATTTTAATGCAAATTTGCAGGCAATTAAAACGGGATAATTCTAAACATTAAAAAGTAATTATCAAATAATCTTTATATTTGGAATATAACAACTCCCTTTTTATGCTACTAATTAAATATTGTATTCATTTGCTAATAAGTTTCCGTTTTCTCTGTTGGTGAAGACATTATAATAATAATTTTCAGTTGCTTTTTGACCAACATTTGTGGCACAGTTGGTCGGTCAAGTGGCTCTGCAGTAGGGTTCCTTTGTCGGTCCTAATGGGCCACAACTGAAAGAAGATGAAATTGGAATGGGTGGCTCAGATTGCATGCAAGGACCAAACTTCGTACCTCTTCCGTAAATTAACACCAACCAACCTTTCGTTCACTCCTAAACTACATAAAGTCACATATAGGTACCTATAGTTGACTTACAATATTGACCTTCCCTTCAACCATGGAAATTTTCTGCTTTTCATATCTTATCCAAATATACAATATAGTGAAACACAGTTTTTTAAGACACAAACCAAGATCATTCAAGTTTAACAGATAAGTCTGTGACAGAAAATAAAAGGAAAATTGAAGAGCAGTTTTATAGTCTTTGCATGTTTGAACAAAGCTACATCGGAGACAGCAAAATCTCTGAGGTGAAAGCTACCATCATGATGAAGACCGTTCCAGTTTCCACCCAAAATCCAATGATGTAAGGCATGATGCTACAGCTGCTACCGAAGTTCAATGTTTCACCTTAGAATAATGTTACACACGTAATGAACAAAAAGTTATTATTTTAATTTCATGATCTTTCTCCAATCCAACCCTCAACTTCACAATGATAATAAACAATGAGACAAGCCAATCAGAACCATACACAAATTAATCCCAAGACCGTTTGTTTGTCAATTCGTTGCAGCTAAATTGTGGCTTCTGTATAATGTATGATCCTTATGACCTCACCTTCAATCTGGTTGAGAACCAGAAATTCTAACATTCATTTATGAATAATTCCAAAAAAATTGTTTGAGGTGACCCTCCGCAGGCCTTTTAGCCATCACCAAATTCTGTGATACATATCCACATTCGTTGAACACTCTGAAACAATCTCAATCACGGGGTATCAGCATATTCATTACTTTTCCAATCCATTGAACCTATGGTGAATTTGGCACTTGATCACTCACTACTCAATTGAGTTAATTAATAAGTAGCAAGTTAGGTGCATTGTGCGTAGCAAGTATAAATAAATGGTGGAGTGTTACAAGTGTTAGTAATTCTTTTCAGAGCCACAATGGAAGAGGACTCCTCTAAGGATAAAAACTTGCACACCAAGAAAGAGCCACACTATAGAGGAGTCCGGCAGCGGCCGTGGGGAAAGTTCGCGGCTGAGATTCGGGACCCCACCCGCCATGGCGGCCGAGTGTGGCTGGGAACATTCCTCACGGCCGTCGAGGCTGCTAGGGCTTATGACCGTGCTGCCTTTGAGATGAGAGGTGCTTCAGCCGTTCTCAATTTTCCAAATGAGTATCCTTCATGCTCTTCTATGAGTTCCTCTTCATCATTAGCACCTTCTTCTTCTTCTTCCTCTTCATCTTCTTCCATGCTTAAAAATGATTATGGTAAACAAGTTATTGAGTTTGAGTGCTTGGATGACAAATTGTTGGAGGACCTTCTTGATTGTGATGACTATGCCTACCAGAAAGACTTGCCTAAGAAGTGACATTAATTAATTTGCGATCAATTTTCTATGCTAGATTCATTTCAACGCACCTAAAAAATGAAACAAAATAAAATAAATAAAGCATATACCTACCATAATGTCTTCAATATAAATCGTTTTACTTTAGGCAGTATTTTATTTTAGTGGGTACGGTTTGTAATATATTTGATTAAGTATGATATGGTTCAACCTTTTAATTAGTTTTATTGATGTCTCCGATCAATAAAATATAATAACTTGGCTTATAGAAATATAGTATTGAAAAAAAAGAGTTATTCGCCATTATATATGTAATATGCTTCATCTCCCCTTTTCGCATTAAATTTCTATTTTAGTATTGTTATTATTATAACATACAAAATAAAGATCTACGATAAAAGAGAAACTAAATGTATATTTAATTTCATCTTAATTAAAAATATATAAGCACTATAGTATTAAAATAAGAAAGTCAACATATAAAGGCAGGAGTAGTTTTCACTGGAGTCACCTGAGCAATCAGCATCACAGAGAAGTCAGCAAGATTAGGAAATTGTATTAACTTTGTTGGACATAATATCAAATCATTCCGTTGTTTCCTTAATTATCATTCTTGGGCCGAAAATAAATGAACAGTTATATTCTACGATGAAAAATATACACTGTATAGATAAATAAAAATATTTATTAATTTAGATTGAAATCACAAATAGAATTAAAGATGTGACAATTAATAATGATATCTTCAACATATAAATGATTGATTATGGACGTCAGTAATATGATTAAAGTAATGTATGAAAAGATTAGGGCATGAAAGAAGTGATTTCCAATTATATAACTGAATAGATAGATAAAAGGATAATTAATTAAAGTAGAACTTTTGCCTGTTATGAGTTTTTTAGGTTCAATTTGTGAGAAGAAAAAGACTGAGAAAATCGATAGAAGAAGAGGAAGAAATATGCAAGAAATAAAACTTTGTTAAATTAAAATAAATAAAAAGTAAAAAGTACGAAAATAGGAAAAGTAAAAATAAAATAAGATAAGAAAATTTAATTTCTATTTCTTGTGTTGGATGGAAAAATTCTAACAAAATTAAAATACTTGATTGGATTATCCTAAAATAAGTAAGCATAGTTGAACCATAAAAGCAGATTTTATTAGTTTTTATAAGAAAATGTGATATAACAAAATTTTATATTGATTTTAGTTTAATAATCACCAAAAAGGATTATAACTGTGAATACTGCATGATGTATTGAAATGTGAATGTAAGGAGGTACGAAAAGAGGCCTGCAAGTCATGTTTTCTTTCTGCACCCCTAAATTAGGAAACTCTACTCATTCCCTTACGAATTATAATATAATATGATTTTGTTCTCTTCACCTTCTTCATCTTCTTCTGGTTCATTTTAAGCTCTTGGTTGAGTGTTTCTTGAGGCATTGATCATCATGGATGATAGTGCAACAATTTTTGGAGAGGAGATTGGAAGAGCTTGTCACATGCAGAAGGGGAGCCAAGGAGAAGAACAACTCCTAGTTCAAACTCCGGTCAACTCCGACGTCGTTGCTGTGAGCGTCTCCGGTGGCAACTTGAAGGCGGTGGAAGAATGGAGCAGCTGACCCCGTGCTTAACGAAGAAGCTCTCGTGCGTAGTTTTCCCTTTTCTGCATGCATTAGGTTATTCGGGATCGAAAAGTGTTCCGGATTCGCATTCACAAATTAAGCAAAATTTCCGATTGGTGAATTAGGGGTGCATTACCGAATTCTGGAAATTAGTTTGGATTAGTCAATTAGATATTCACGGATATGAATACATTCTCAGAACTATATTGAAATGGTCAATCCGGCATTTAGAACTCGAATGTAGAGGGGGACTAGGCAAGAGAGGAGGTAGGCTAGTGGATTTTATGGTCTGATTAAGAGGGAGGGAAGGGTTTTCACCTTGTGTTTTGGAAGATGGAAAATTAGAGTACTGTTTGGATTTGGCAACATACTTCTCCTTATGTAACTTGGCCAAAGAGACAACTCTAATTAGGGTTACAGGGGATTGAACAATGACATCTCTTCTAATATCAGGTTTCAAGCCTCCCGCAAAAATAATCTAATATCCTGAACTCTGTTAGCTAAAGCAGTGAATTGAACATAATAATCATGCACAGAACCTATTTGTGTAAGTTTAAACAAGTGGGATCGCAGGCACTCATATGGTGTGGGTCCAAACTCCATTTCTAAAGCACGAGTAAAAGCAACCCACGAATGGAAAGAATCATGACACGTCATCATCTAGTACCAAGAAACGACGTCCTTATCGAAATGAATAGCAGCAATGGTAAGTCGATGGTCATCCAGTGTATTATAATAGGAGAAAAACTGCTCTGCTTTAAAAATCCACTTCAACACCTCCGAACCATCAAAGCGCGGAAAGTCCAACTTAACGTTACGGACTTGAAATGGGGTGAAACAATCAAAGGTGTATGCTCACGCTCAATATTTTGCTTCAGTAGGTTATCTACTGCAGCTTCTAACGTTTCGAATCGCACCGTATTTTGTTGATGTCGAGTCTCCATTAATTCCAAAATACACTTCACATTAATGGTGAGGTCTTTGAGGTGAGTATTCTCCAAAGAATAAGGTATTTCAAGAACAAATTCAATTCTTTGTAGCAATATTATTGAATTTCAGAAAGTACTCATCGAATAATGAGTATTACAAAAAATACCCAAAACAGTATGAATGAGAACGTAATATGAAAAATACGTAATATGAAAAATAGGTCCAGAGAGAGAAGTTCATAGCAAAACCATCCTCCTTTCTCTCACCACAACAAACAGAATATTTACTAAACTTTTGACCAATCAAAATCCCTCAACCTAGAGATAGCTATTTTAATTCTCGTGTTTTTCTTGCCACCATGATATATATACTAAACTTTTGACAAATAAAAATCCCCCACCCTAGAGTTAGTTATTTTAATTCTCATGCTTTTCTTGCCTCCATGATCTGCCAGGTATCCTTGCTGAATTGCATCAGTAATTGAGTCTTTTATCCCTCTATTATAGAATTTTATTGTTACCAGTCAGCTGCACTTGTTACACATACCAAATTCACCAACCAATCTGAAAATTGAGGCTTCCTCCTATTATAAAATTCATCAGCTATGCTTTGCAGTGAGCATGGAACAAACTACTCTTGTAGAAAAGTTGATGTATTGTATGGACAAAAAGATTTAAAAAATTACAAGGGAAAATGGAAAACGACCTTTTGTTTCTGTAAAACCTCTAAAAATCAAAACCCATCTTCTCTCACTCTCTAAAGCTATCAGGAAACACAACTCCCACTCTCCCTCTCTACTCTCAGTTCTCTCCTCCTAAATTCTACCATTCCATTAATCCCCTCACCAGTTTCTTGTGTTTTGTGACCAGACCTTGCAAGATTGGACTCAGCTGGACCCTCTGGTGCTTCGTCCATCAGTGCACTTCCCCCTCGGTAGGTTCCGTTTCTCCATTTAGCCCAATTTCATCTAGAACTCATCCGTTCATCCCTGAATTCCGAGTTGATTATGAAATTTCCTCTCCTTTGTGTTTTGGTAATGAAATTTTAGGTCAAATTGAGATCCCTGCCACTTTGGTGCCCATTTCAAATTCTGCCAAGCTCAATTTTAGCAAAAAGAGGTAAGGGAAGCTAACCTTCGATCAAATTTCGAGCCATTAGGTTCCTTGTATGTTTGAATGAGACTATCCTTAGTTAAATTTCCTTTCTAAACTGTGTGTGATGAGTAGTTGGGTTGTGGTATGGATTTCGTGACTTTGCATGTGAAGAACAGTGCAGGAAACCTGATAATTTCGTCTAGGCGAGTGACTCTCGCCTAAGCGAAAGTATCAGGAAGTCATCTCTGAGTGTTGCGCGAGGTCTCGCCTAGGCGAGCTGGGGTCGCCTGAGCGAGACATCTTCTCGCCTAGGCGAATCAGCCTGGCCTGAGCGAGAACTCGCTCTGATATTCAAGATTGTCACTGTAAAGGGTCTCGCCCAGGCGAGAGTAGTTCGCCTAAGCGAGACTACTTTCTAGCCCAGGCGAGATTCGCTAGCTTAGGCGAGTTCCACTGCAGGGTTATACTTTCTTCTCTGTTTGAATGAATGATAGTTGTATTAATTGAAAAGAAATGATATTTGCTTTCAGTATTTTGGATGATGATGAGGTGTAGTATCTGTGTTTAATTGTATGAGGAAAATTGATAAAATGAGAATTGTGAAGAGGTGAGATGAACTAGGATTTCATGGGAATTCCTAGGGAAAGTATTTAGTGTGTGTAAACATCTAAGGACTCAGTTTTGGTTAGCATCCTGACGCTCCAATAATCCATTGAGACTCATGTAGAGTGTAATGGGTCATGTCGTGAGGAGTAGCAGGAGGTCCTAGTCTATGGACCCGATCAGTCATAGACGCGAAGGGGACTTACCTTGAGAGTGGTTGGGTGATAACCCCTTGAGCCTAAACTCTGCAGAGTTTAGGAACCTTCACAGGTGCAAGCTACCAAGAGCTCCAATTTGTTTACAAAATCCGGATATTGAGTCAGGGTCGGATGCTTATACGTCTTGAAATAGTGATTTGTTTTCATTTTATGATGTGTATAAAATTGTTGGTATTTTATTTAGGAAAATTTCACCTCTTACTATATGAGTTGTTAGCTTACCCTTCTTGCCTGTCATGTTTTCCCTTGAACTTCTTCTTTTGCTATGATCACCTGTCACTTGGTGTGAGCAGAGAAGAATTTAGGTGACGGGACTCCTCCTTTGGACAGGACTTGATTAGTGGCTCTTAATGTTCTCTTACTCTCAATCTGCGTTGTTAGAGAAAGCATTTTGGAATGTATAAAGTTTATTTTCCTTAAGTTTGTTTTAGAGAACAGTACAATAGTTAGAACAGGCTCTTTTGGGATGACTGTATTATACTCCTGGATGGGTTTACTGACTACCTGCCTACTTTATCCTTATATGACTTTTTGTTTAGTAATTTAACGGACTAATTTTTGGGATTTTACAGTTTCACTGCGATGAGAATGGAAATTATTGAAATTCTGTTTTGCCAGAATTCATGTCTACTGTGGATTAGAGAACAAAACCATATGCTTCCAATTCAAATAAGGTCAAATTCCGATGACAAAATTCTGATTTTGGAAAGAAGTGCGGCGAAAGTGATTGAGGGGAAAGCAAAACTAGGATTAGGCTTTTACCTTTTCACCGAGGAATTAACTTTGGCATTTTAAAATTTTGGGTTGCAGAAAAAAAAAAGGGAGTGCAAAAAGAAAGAACCTTGATTGCACTTTTCCAAACCGAGTTGTAACTAGGGTTTTCTTCCTATACTTCCAAATCCTATACTTCCAAATATATCATCTGCACCCTTAATTTTTTTCTCTTATAATTAATATGTCCCTACCAATTATATGTTTTAAATATTAAATTAATTAGGTAAACAGTGATTACTATTTATCAAACAAATTTATTGTCTTCATATTTTATAATTATGTGCAAGTCATTTTTATTGCTTTGGATTTCTCACTTCAGCCTTCTTCTTCTTCCAACATTGACATTTTGAATTTTCTAGTAAGAACGACCAAATTTTTATTTATTTTTATGATTTTTAGCACAATTTCTAAATCCAATTTGTATAAGTTTTAATCGGATTTTGAAAAACATAGGAAAAAAAATTCAGTAAACATCGGATTTCAAAATTTGATGTTCAAAATCCGATTTAGGAAAATATCGGATTTTGAAATCTGATTTATTTAATCAATGGATTTAGAAAAACATTAAATTTAAAAATTCAATTAAAGACTCTCTTAAATTTGGTAAATAGTAATTACTGCTAATCTAATTAATTTAATATTTAAAAAGTATAATTGGTAGGGACAAATTAGGCATTAGAGGAAAATATGGGGATGCAGGAGGAAATCTTGGAGGTGTTATGAGAAAAGCCCCTTGTAAATACCGAGCTCACAATACATATGGTTGTTTTCGTGAAAGTGGTTCAAGATTTGTTTGCAGGCGTTTTCTTTCTGTACCCCATAATTTCTAACGGCATTCCAGCAATTTTAAAATGTCTTCTCCAAAAGTGACTTTTGATCATCTGTTCCTATAATTTTTCAAATTTTCTGAAATTTTCCGAACAAGATTTCTATAACATAAATTTCAGAAAACAAAATTCTAAATATATGAAGTGTATTTTAAAATATATATAACACCTTTCAAAATAAGTTTTTTAGAACAAGGTTTTAGAAATAAGTTTTGTAGACATGTTCTGCAACGGTTTTTATTAAAATAGTTTCTAGAATCAATTTTCTGAATTTAAATGATAGCTTAGTAAACTTTTTTCTAAACTAACTTTTCTTTTTTCTTTTTTTTTCCTTTTAAAAAATACAGTGTAGAACGGATCGGATCGGCGATGACAGCAATGATGGCGTGATGTAACGAGAATGAAGTGCAGTCACTAATAGTGGGTTGTAAAAAGAAAAGGCCATATTTGTATAATTGAAACTTGACAGGCTTAGTGTATTTGAACTGTTTTTGCGCTTAGAAAATACTTTTTTTTTTTATCAGCAGAAATACTTGGAAAATACTTTTAATTTTAAATTCTTTAACTTTATCCTTATTTTAGCATTTCCCTAAAAATGATAACAACTCCACTATTTTATGTGATTTTTTCAATTTTTATCCTTTTAGAAATTGATTTATAACATGTATTCAACATTTTTTTAAAATCGAAATCTACTTGTTTTCAAAATATTTTGAAAACGAGTAATTTTAGGGGAATATACAGAAACCAAAAGAAGAGAGTGTGTGTGGAGAAAAACAGGGTGCAAGTAACAATCCTTACCTTACCTTAGGTTAGATTAGGAGTTATTTCTACATAACAGTTAGGTCATTATACTATTTGAACACGCATGCATGCACCCCTACTTAGGGTGTGTTTAAATAAACAGTTAAGTATTTGTTGAATTATTATTTATTACGCAAACACTAAAATAAAATCTATTTCAATAATTAAAGATAACAATATAATTACTATTTTATGTAAGTTATAAGCAATTTTCATTGGATATTCTAAATACTTATTAAAATAAGCTATTGCCATAATTCTAGAAGTTCCCCCAAACGCATTTTATGAAAACATAAAATAAATCCAAAAAATTGTAAATGACCTCTTTCAAAGTCACCCATATAGAAATTTATTATGTAGCCTATTTAGATAATGCAAAAAAAAAAAAAGCATTTGAAGATAAAATTACTAAGATTTTTATTAATGAGTCATTGATTTATACAAATAAATCTCACACCAAATGCAATTCAAAATAAAAAAGAAGAAAACTTCCTAAAAACCATTACAAACATAGAATTGTGCACTGCATATACAAGTTGCAGTTTGGATAATTTATATACTCCGACAAAAACAGTTAACGTTGTATTGTTCATGGTTGTAGTACATCTCATAACGTATGGAATTTGTTTCATTTTTTTTTAAAAATTAAAATAACTTATGCTATGACATCTCAGAACACACACAGGTGTAGGTCACATGGTACTTTGTTTGCATCTTAAAATCTATTCAAAATAAAATAAATTAATAAAAATAATATTATTTTTAATTTTATCGTGTCTTTGTGTAACATGGTAGCTTGAAGGAGATATTATTAATTTACTATTGCCAAAAGCATAAAACTAAAATCATTTATGCTACGATGACAAGTAAGAGCACGCAGAGGTGTATGCACATGGTGCTTTGTTTGGATCTGATTTCTATTTTAGTCAACATTTATGTAAGATGCAAGCTTCTAGGTCGTGTGTTATTATGCATTGTCCCAAAAAATATTTAAAACATTAGCGTACATGAATCATTAGTGTCTGTTAAGTCGTTCTTGTACGATAATACATGACAGATATCTACACCACCTATTGTATGTGTATTTTTATTCTCCTAATTTATATATAAATGTTTCAGCATTTTAGCAAAAGTTTATATCTAAGTGAAGATTTTTTAAAGAGAATTTTATGATATATTTTCAAATAGATAAAAGATATTGTTTTGTTGGTTTCTATCTTATATACACGATTGCCTTTAAATAATCTCTGCGAAACGAAACAACTTATTAATCAGTTAAAGTGAAGTTTCTGCTTTTTTACGATGTTTTTTTTTTTTTCTATTTGCAAACTTAAATTCAAACTCAATATTGTATATAAATAAACTTAATGGTGCACACATTTCCCTCCAAAAGTTTTGACAACTATGAATTAAACAACAATAAAACGAAAAAGGTTCACTGATTTCATCTATCTGACAAATTATTTTTAACTCAAGAAGTGAATCTTTCATAAAATTTGGCACTCATAATAAATAATCATAATGATAAAAAAATATAAATTAATTAATACCGGAATGAATGAGAAAGTGTGGTTTGAGACTTGACTAATAAATTAAAACCGAGAGAGATGAAGAAACGACAGAAAGCGGTTTCCTGTTATGACAACTTTCCCTTTGTTTCAGAAGCCAGATAGGAAGATGTTTGAGGAGCCTTCAGAAATTTTGTTGGAATCATTGTCAAGCAATCATGTTGTGGACACAGTCCATGATTCGCTTTCATTCGACATGGTTGAGGAATGTACAACAGAAGAAAACACCAACAAGGCAAAGCAATTGGTGGCGAAGAGTGAAGAAGTGAAGAAGAAGGAGAGGTCGTACATAGGTGTGAGGAAGAGGCCATGGGGAAAATACGCAGCAGAGATCAGAGACACAACGAGGAATGGAAGAAGGGTTTGGCTTGGAACCTTCGAGAGTGCAGAAGCTGCTGCTTTGGCTTATGACCAAGCT
>Ga0214544_1011879_pt1 | contig 11743 bp, 6 predicted proteins | sample CNSS3metaG_FD_160074 | JGI IMG/M metagenome (GOLD analysis project Ga0214544, IMG submission 160074) | Root nodule microbial communities from cowpea collected in UCLA plant growth center, Los Angeles, California, USA - CNSS3 | ecosystem: Host-associated > Plants > Roots > Nodule | place: USA...
TATATATATATATATATATATATATAAACTTAAGACTGAAAAATAATTTATCATAAACTAATAAAAATTAAAATACGTAATTCCTAGAAACAAAATATATGATAATCAAGTTACAATTAAAAATCGGTTATGAAAAAACATATAATACATTAATTTTTTCTTCTATATTATAAATAATGAATAAACCAAAGACTTATATTTTTTCAAGTGAGACAATACACTTACCTTTTTTTTTCTTCGATAATGGAAGAGAATAAAGGAGGGAAATAAGAACAAAAATAATGAGTTTATGTCTAATTATTTTTTTTTTCATAAACAAACGAAAGAAACACGAGTGAAGAGAGATGAGAGCAAAAATAATAAGTTTATGTCTAATTTCATTTTTTTTTCATAAATAAAAGAAAAACACACACAATTAAGTGTGAGAAATCACTACAATATATAAAAAATTAAAAAATAATTGGAAAAAAATTAAAAAATTAAAAAATATTTTTTTTATTTTTTTATTCTTTATTATATTTAATTTATGTTTTATTATTTATTAATATTAAATATTATACTTTATAAAATAAATAAAAATATATTCAATTAAATTTTCATAAATTTTCAACATTTTCAATATATATAATCCATTATTTAAAACATTTTAAAATAAAATATATAGTTTAAACTTTTTTTAAATAAAATATAAAACTAAAAAAATTTCAAAAAAAAAAAAAAATAGGGGGGGCCAGGGCACACGCCTGCCCCTCTTATAATCCACCATTGTTTGTGTCACCGAGACGACGTTATTACATTGCAATTTGCGTTTGTTGGCCGACACATCTAAATTAGCCTCCAAGGTTTTATCGTGGTTAGCATGCCGACACTGAACCGACAATAATTATAAATTTGTGTCGGTTTTGGCCTGTTAGTGTTGGATTTTGGCCGACGCTATTTACCTAGATTCTTGTAGTGTAAAGATATTATATTTAAGAGACAAAGGGGTAAACTCTAGAATAAATGAACTACAAGAAAGCTATTTAGGCTTACAATATCCACTTATGTTTTCGTATAGTGAGGATGGATATAGACATGATGTACAACACAACGATAAACAACTTTCACAACAAAGAAAGAGAAATAGGGTAACAATAAGAGAGTTTCTTTGTTTCAGATTGCAAACTAGAAGTGAAGCAAAAACATTATTGAGCTCATGAAGACTTTTTCAATAATTCATTGTTGATGAGCATGTGTTATAGGATTAACAAGTGTACTAAATTGTGCAAGTAATAAAATGGAAAGTTCAAGTATCGTTTCCCAATATTGTTATTTAACACTTGGTAACTTTTTCAATTCATAACTCAATTAGACAACAAATTTCACAAAATCAAAAATAAAACATTTGTATTTTTATCAAACATATGTTGCAACAATATATGATAAAGGCTTCACTAGCGTTGCGCTTCATGATCCAATTCATAGTAAAAACACCAAACAATATTCATCAAATTCCTACTCTAGCATTCACACCTTACGTAACAAGTTCAAATGTCTTAGCGACGAGTCTAAACTTGAATAATAAAAACCTTAATGTCTTAGCAATTTTTATCATAAGTTCGCATTAATGATCAAAATTATGATATTATGAATGACCAATTATGTACTCTATAGATGCACGATCCATTAATTGTCTACTCTAATCTAGGTTTTAATATTGTGTCCAATAATTAGAGACCCACAAATATGTAATTAATAATTATCAAGCAGTTAAAACAAGAATATAACATAAGAGAAATGGAAAAAATTATATTGAATAGTGAAATTCACAAAGAGTTAAGTATTGTGATATTTGGAGGTGACTTTAGACAAATTCTACTAGTCATTCCAACGAGTAGTACATTAATTCCTCTATCTTTGAAAAAATTATCAAATATTGAAATTGCAAAAAACATGAGACTTCAAAGTCATGCCAGTAACTCAAATCTAAAGGAGCTTATACAATTTGCAGAATGGTTATTGTCTATAGGAAATGGAAATCTATCTGAATCAAACAATGACTGTGCAGAAATACACATTCCTGATGAATTTCTCATCACTAATTTCATTGGTTCTATTCATGCAATTGTTCAGTCTACATACCCAAACATAGTTGAGAATTTTAAAAATGAGAAATTTCTAGAGTCCAAAGCTATCTTGGCATCAAATATTGAGACTATTGATGAGATTAATAATTACATTATTTCTCTAGTACTTAGTCATGAAAAGGAGTACTTAAGCTTTGATTCAGTTGACAGGTCTGATATAGTTGATAACTCTCCAATAGAGACAATTACTCCATAATTCCTTAACAAGTTAAAGACATTTGGTCTTCCAAATCATAACATCAAGTTAAAGAGTGGAACTCCAATTATGTTAGATCAATAAGAAGAACTTTGTAATGGAACTAGACTAATAGTCACAAGGCTTGCAAATCATGTTATTGAAGCAAAAATCATTTATGGAAAGAATATTCAACGAATGTCATTGTCTTTGTCCCAATGACCTTGGCCTTTGAAGCTTATCAGAAGGCAATTTCCTATAATTGTTTCATATGATATGACTATTAATAAGTCTCAAGGATAATCACTTAAAATAATATGATTATACTTGTCTAAACCTATATTCAGTTATGAACAACTGTATGTGGCATTTTTTATAGTACAAAGCAAGTAAGGTCCAAAAAATTTAATCCATAAAAAAGATGGAAATCCTTTAAAAACAACTACGAATGTTGTTTTTAAGAAAATTTTTCAAAAGCTATGGTCAGTTGCAATATTATTATTTGTTTTATTTATGACATATTTATGTGCATATTACTAATTGGAGCTTTAATCAATACGTGGACTCGAGGTCTTTAACTTAAAGATGGACATACAAAGATGATTTTTTTTTTTGGAAAGTCCAAGTTCAAATTCATGTAAGTTTACTTAGAACTTATACATATATACTAATCATTGTCTTATCTAATTGTTAATGTTTTATTTTATTGTTACTCATTATACATTTTCTTAATTGTTTGCTTATACTTAATATATTTTTCAAATATATTTTACTAGTGACATCTTTTTGTTCATGAGTATCTTACTTATTTGTTATACAAACAAATTTTATTTTCAGAGGTACATCTTTAATATTGACATAAAAAGTTTTTTTTTCTTTTTGAGAAGATCTAAGTTCAAGATTTTGTAAGTTTAGTTTAAACTTCTACTTAGATACCAATCATTTGTCTAATCACTAAAATTTTATACTTAATATATTTTTTAAATATATTTTAGATAGTTGGTGACATCATTTTCTCTCAATAGCCATTTATTATATCAATAATTTTTATTTTTTAGGTACATCTTAATGATTCACATAAGAGATGATTTTTTTGTGAGAAGATCAAGTTCAAATTTTTGTAAATTTAGTTAAAACTTATACTTATATACTAATAATTATGGTAGCTAATTGCTAAAGTTTTATTTTATTAATACTTAATTGCATATACAAATTGTTTCTAAGAAGAATTTTTAGCTTTTAAGAATTTTTTTTAAGATATATGTACATTTATGTGCATATTATTACATAGAATTTCAATGTTTACTTGAAACTATTTTTTATTTTTTAATTTTAGAAGTAAAATTGTAAAATTTTAATAAGTCTTATATGTGAAAATAGTTTATATCTATAAATAGCAAAGTTTTATACCAATTAAATTTAATTTTGGGATGATTTTTTACAAAACTTCTTCATTTAATTCTAAAGTTTTCAAAAATATCAATCTAAGTATTGTCTTTTTAATTACAATTTATAATTTATAATTTTGACATAACTTATGTCACTAATAATTTGTTAAAAGTGATGAATATGATTCTTGAGATTTTTTATAATAAAATTAAATAATTAGTAAAACATTAATTAAAATATTTATTCATATTTATATATAAATATAAAATAAACAAAATTATCTGTTTCTTTCTCAGGTGTTGGCGTGCTAGTTCTTCTCCTAAATTAAGCAATAGATACAATCGAGGATAATATAGTGTAACCATAATTCTCTTTTAACTGAATTTTTAAAAAATAACAAAATAACAGTGTAGAGATGCAACTAATATATAAGTAAGTAGTGATTCATAAAAACCATATAAGTAATTTTTTTACTCTTGTTCAATCATAGATTATTATAATAACCCAAATTTGTATTTTTAAATTAACATAAAACATATAAATTTATACACATTCGTCTCACTCAATCTCAATCTCAAGTGCATATTCAATATAAATTTATGTTACATGTCAAAATATATACAATATAAATAACTTACATAAAACAAAAGTATCCTAACAATTTCAAAGCTTTCTTGTAAAAAAACAAAAGATAGGATTTAATTGTGTTTTAATATGTCCCAAAAGCTTTATTAAGATTTTGTCAAATCTATAAATATTATAAATCAAGGCAAGGCAAAAAAGCAATGCTTTACACATGTCACGACCACAAAATTACTTAAAAAATTAAATATTAAAACAAATTAGTTTAAATACCTTTTTGGTCCTTATTTTCGTAGTGTTTGTTGCGGATGGTCCTCATCTTGACAGAATGTTTAAAATGGTTCTCATTTTGACCGAATGTTTAAAATGGTTCTCATTTTCGCAATTCATGTTTTATTTGGTCTTTCTCTGTAACGCCGTTTAAATCATTAACGGAACATTGTACATGTGGCACAGTTTGTATTAGGGTGTGTTACGTGTACTGTACATATGTGGCCAATTAACGTTAATTTTTTAATTTAAGGCCGTTAATGATTTAAACGACGTTGCAGAAAAGGACTAAATAAAACATGAATTGCGAAGATGAGGACTATTTTAACTTCTGTAAAAAAGAGGACCATTTTAAACATTCTATCAAAATGAGGACTATCCACAACAAACACTACGAAAATAAGGACAAAAAGGTATTTAAACCAAACAAATTAAAACTTAACTGAAAAAGGAAAAATTGTTTGAATTTCAACCAAAGCCGTGACTTTTTTACTTTCTTGAAATTATGTTTGGGTTACTGTCTTTTTGTTTTGAATAAAAAAAAAGTATTTTTTATTATTTTATTCCACAAATATTTAGAAAATTGCAGGGTGTGAGCCATTAAGATGAAATTGAAAAGAGCAAAAATATCTCGGGAAAGAGTAAAGGCGAGAGATCAGGACGAGAGTGATGGGAGAAGCACCAATTGAGGCGGATGACCGGGATTGTTGCGACGGTTATCGTGTAGCTCATGAAGAAGCTCAAATTCATAGAGAGGATCCATTTTTCTTCTTTACCACATTGTGGTGGTTTACACACTGTCATGCTTTCAACTTTGAAGACTGTTAGCACGGTGAAATTTTACCTTTATTTTTTCGTTTTATTTTTATCAGGTCACCGTAAGGGTGAACTTATAAAAAAAAACAAATAATGGTGTCTTTGTCTGTGTTCAAAATTAGTATGCACTTTTTAAGGTGATAAAATTTCAAAATTGGGGCTCATTTGGACTTTTGGATATTTTATTATTCTTAATCAGGGTTTATAGATATTGAGAAATTATATCTATATGTTACTCCATCGAAGCATTGTAATATTCATATGACACCAATTTCATTTTATTGCTTCAGTTTCTTCATAAATTATTCTGCTCACCTATGGTGGGAGGGTGAAACATGCATCCTGCCATTAGCCTTCGGTGTTTTTAATTGTCGTCTTTTGACATGTGGTGGTACAATATGTTCAATCCTATGCATGTTAACTGAGTCATTATGTTCATTCGTAATGCAATTTCAAAGATAATTGCAATGTAATTGTTGGAAGTGATCAATTTGGTCTTTCTATTGTTCCGACGCTTTGGTTCTCGCATATGGAAATGATTAACTCAGTACATGATGTGTTTCTCTGTTTGGATTGCAGGTTGAAAAGTTTTTTTAGCAGTGTTGGTAAGAATAGTGTGATATAGAATCATCAAAAGGTCAGATTTTTGGGTTTAGTTTTTGTTTAACTAATGTGTTATTTGTAATTTCAATACATGGTCTTGTAATCAGGTTGAATGTGGAAACTCTATTTCATGACAAGTCTTTCTTCACCAGTGCTTCATCAGTTATAACTATTACCCAAATGAGGTTCCTTCTATTATAAGATACTCTTTTGTTATTTTTATTGTTATACATGCTTTGTGTTGTTCCTAATTGTTGTATCTTGATTCTCTCATCTACTCATTTTGCCTTACTATTATCTTGCACAGATCATTGACAGAAGAATATGATTTTTGAGAAGGCAAAACTATTCTTTTTGCATGTTTAGTTGATGGATGAAGGGTGAAAGTTTGTGATAAATAGAACATGCTTATAAAGAAACAATAGAAAATAATTCACTATAATAAAATAATGATATTTTAACTACTAAATTTTAACAATTTTTTCTTATAAAATAAGATGTCATTTTTTAAGTGGTTTTGAAATATTGAGAATGAGAAAATGAAAAACTAGTGAACCACTTAAAAAATGTCACCTAAGGTTGTAAGAGAAAGTTGTCAAAATTTAGTAGTCAGAAAATTATTTTTGCTGTAATAATGGTTGTAGTAAAATAATATTATGTTGTTGGGAAAAGCAATGTAAATTACCCAACTGAATTGTTTGTGTGGATGAAAATTTTGATCATTACTTTTCACTATAGCATTTTAGTTAATTTCAATATTTCTATTACAAATGTATTTTTATTGCAGTTGTATATAGTAACTATAATTTTAGTTTCAACATCTTTGACATTTTTTATTCTTTAAGAGGTGAAGCGTAGAAACATAATTGAAGCAATTTTGCAGGCTGATGAAGAAGAAGATATCAGCAAGGTTTTGAGGTAGGTAAGGTTTGATTACCATTAACTTTACGTAATATCTCTTTTTAGGTGCCAAAACATTTTCATACAAAATATATTGATTATTTTTACTTTACCTGATAATTGGCTTTAGGTACTTCTCTTAGGAGCATTTTTTTTAAAGGAGTTATCATATTACTTTACCTAAAAATATCTGTTCATTTCCTTTTCTGAAAGGAAATATCATTTTAGTTTTTCTGGATTGGTGCTTTCATAGATTAGGCAAATGATTAAAATGTGCTTTATGATTGGATCTTGAGTGGTGTACATTCATGTGTTGGAATTCATTTTTTTGAAGATTTATTTGTTGCTGGACATCTAGAATGTTATACATTATTCAAAAGTATAGTGAAAAGGAGAACAATTTATTTGTGTTGTGTAACGGCTTTTTGAAGCTAATGGTGTAATACTCATTCTTAGTTACGGAAATGAGTGACTTTTAAAAAATTATCAACGTGGGAAAGTCGTGTTAGTTTCGTACGACTTCTTTAAAAGAAGTCATGTCGTTTCAATACAACTTTAGTAAAATAGAAGAAGTTTTTGATGGTGATGATGACTTCGGCCAGTTAGAACGATTGATTAATATTAATTATTTTTTTATGAAAAAATGAAATCGCATCATATGAAGAAGTCGTATATGGTACAGATGACGTACAAAATAAATTTACAACTTTGTTGTTTTTATTTTTAATTATGAAGTTTTTATTTTCTCATACAATTTCTTTACTTTTTATATTTTTCTGAAGTCTCTATTGTTTTATATGACTTTTTTATTTTTTCTATTCTTATGAAGTATTTGTTATTGTCCAATTTCATCCCTAATAATATATTTATTACTTCTCTCTAATATTTTTAATAACATTTCGTCCATTAATTTCTTTATTTTTAATACAATATGTTTAAAAAACTATTCGTAGAATCGTACTCGATTAAAACTAAGTCACAAAAATTAAATTTATACTAAAGTCCTGCAAAACAGAGATTTAAAATAAATAAAAAAAGTAAAGAAGTCTTATGAAACAATGCAGACTTTAGAAAGAATATAAAAACAAAGAAGTCATATATGAGGTAACAGACACTTCAGTTCATTTTGTAAGTTGCACGACTTCTTCGTATGATAAAGTCCTCAACACTAGATTAACTTTATTTTTTTATAAGAAAAAAATAATTTTATGATTTATATTAGAAAAATGATATATTAACAATCGCTTTTTAACAATTTCTCTCACTATCTGATGTGGCAGTTTGTTATTTTTTAATTTATTTTTTACACTTCCACATTGGATGTTTGAACACAGAGAACAAGAGAGAGAAATGAAGGTTGATGGAGTGACAAAAGTGAAAGAAGCAAGAGAGAGAGAGAGGTTGAGAGCGAGAGAGAAAGGGAGGTTGATTCGGGAGAGGAGTGAGTGAAGGGCAAGGAGAGAGAGAGAGGAGTGGAAGTCGTGAGAGAAGTGGAGAGCAGTTTATTCTTTCTCCATCTCCAAGTTTGTTCTTCCTCCTTCTCCAAGTTTTTTTTTCTTCCATCTCCGAAGTGTCTTCTTCGTCCATCCCCTAATTTTCTTTTTCCTCTATTCTCCAAGTTTGTTGTCCCTCTATATTTTAAGTTATTTTCCGATGGGGTTCGTCATTTCCCCGTTGGTGGAGCAGAAAAAGTATTGGGTTTATCCACCACAACAAATTAAATATATTTGTTCAAGCCCTTCATTTTTCTAGGAGTATTCACCGACAAAATTATTTAAACGACCGTGAAACTGACAACGAGTGAAGTAAATCTAATTAAGATGACGTTCGTGAAACTGACAACGAGTGAAGTAAATCTAATTAAGATGACGTTGAGCAGACGCTAAAAAGAACCCTATGCAGATTGCCCAGAGAACAACAAATATTTAGATTTCTAACTTCAGAAATCCCTAATACAAGATCCAAAATAGTAAACAAAGAACATAAATAAACACCTCAACAATGTTCCAACGAGGTAATTGCTTCTTAAGCTTAACCTTGTACGATTTCAATTCCAGATTGAACCTCTGCAACTTTTCCTTCCACCACAACAAAAATTTCCATTAAATCAAGAGACCTTATGCTAATGAAAATGGATAGAGCAAACTAATAGCAAAATCAATTGGTTTAGGGTTTCAAAAATAGAGAAAGAGGAACGAAAAAAAGAAACTCTACCTTCAAAATTGTTAATCTACGACAAAAAACATGAAGTTCGAATGATGTCGCCAGTTATCATCTTCAAAGGTAACCATGTTTCTGAACTAAGGCTCGTTTAGACAGTTTAAAGTGAAACTGTGCTCAACATTTGGTACAACGTAGTTCCACGCGTAACCACATTTCCATTTAGACAGTTCAAAAAACCAAGTTTCAAGCGTGACGGTATTGGTATCAATATAAATTTAACATCTCAATATAAAAGATTTAAAATTTAATTATATAAAATTAAAATAACATTAAAAATTCTGACGGTCAAATAAAACTAACAGAAACAGTAAATATTTGTAGTATTTTATTTAACTTTCAGAAAAAAAAAACTAATAAAAATTATTTTTTTAGTGATGTTATATAATCATGTTATGAATAAATTATTTTGAATTATGAAAAAATTGTCAAGTTTTAAAGTTTTAATAAAGTACAAGATTAATCTATGTAAAAGTAAATAAAACTGCATGACATATAAAAAAATTGTTAATTAGATTATTTAGAGATTAAGACTCGAATTTAAATGAGAAAATAAAGACAATATTGAGAATATTGACATTGATTTAAAATGACATCAATTTTGTTTTATATGACATTTTTTTAATATAGATATCAATCCATATATTTAATTTTGTTGTTCTTTCAAAGTCTTTTATTAAAATATGTATTAAAATTAATAATGTGAGGATTATTTTTCAACAATAACACTTAAAAGAAATTGGACCTATGACAAGGTGGAAAGAAAACCGGTTGAGATGTGGGTATGAAGACCGGACAGACATGTTAGATGATAGTTCACATATCTAAATGATAGAAATACCTGAAAAGTTTAAATACAACTTTGATTTATATTTTTATAAACATTGTTTAATTTAGTCCTCTTTCTTATTAAATATTTAATAAGGTTTCTGATTATATATTTAATAAGGTCTCGATTTTCTTTTAATAATGATGTTTAAACAGTTAACGTAAATAATTCATGTGTGATTTTTTTTTTTTAATTTTAAAAAATTTTGTATTTTAAATAAGATTGTTTACGTGTTTAAGTCAACATTATGCTACGTGGTAATATTAGTATCAAATGTCAAGTTAATATTAATGTCACGTGTCAGTTAATATAAGTGTCACATGTCTTATATTAATTCTTCAAATTGAGATAAAATTTAATTTTTATAATGTTATACTAAAATTTTTATTAAAATTCACATTGTTATTAAATATTTGTTTAAGTTTTTAAACAAACTTTAACTATATTATTGGAATAATTATTAGATTTATATTTGATTTTTACTATTTTTATAAATTTTATACTAAATTTTTTATTAAAATTCACATTGTTATTAAATATTTCTTTAATTTTTTTAAAACAACTCTTACTATATTATTGGAATATAATTATTAGATTTTTATTTTATTTTTATTACATGTAAAAAAGAGGGATTAAAGGTGATTTAAAAATAATGAAGAATATTTTTTCTAATTTTAAAAATAAATTAGAATTTTTCTTCTAATTTTAAAATAGTGAAGAATATTCCTTCTATTTTACAAATAATGAAGAATTTTCCTTTTAATTTAAAACATAATGAATAATTTCTTTCTATTTTTAAGAATAATAAAAAAATTCCTTCTAATTTTAAAAATAATGAAGAATTTCTTCTAATTGTAAAAATAGTAAAACAATTTCTTTCTAATTTTAAAAATAATGAAAAATTTTCTTCTAAAATTTAAAATAAACAAAAATTAGAATTGAATAAAATTAAGGACTAAATTGAACAAAATTAACAAAAACTGAGACTTAATTGAATAACCATGACACTGATAATCAGTAGTGGATCTTGACCAAAAATATTAGAGGGGCCAAAGTAATATAATTTTGAAATTATTAGATTCGATCATTAGTGTAATGCTTCAAAAAATGACTTCTCTAACTTAACAATTTGACCTTTAGTATAATGTTTCAAAATATGTGAAGAAGTATGGTCTATCTTATTTTCATCAATACTTTCTTTTTTATCACTTTTAAAAAATGGATTTATTCTTTTATACTTTATTAATATACCTTCTTTGTAAATAATATTAAAAAATAATGTATCATAATCCAATAAAAAATTGAGACATGTAATTATAAAAAAAATTATAGTAAGTCACAATTAAAAATCGGTTATGAAAAAACACATAATACATTATTTATTTTTCTTACATATTCATAAAAAAATGAATATACAAAAAACTCATGAGATAAAAAAGTAATACTTTCATTATGACAAGAGACAAGAAAGGAATATGATAACTGAGAAATGAGCAAAAATAATGAATTTGTGTCTTCAAAAACAAGAAAAGATATGAGAGTGAGTAGGGATGTCAAAAATATTTGTACCCGTGGATATCCGCGGATAAAACCCGCAATAGGTAGGAAATGGATATTAAAAATGGATACCTGTTACCCGCGGGTACGAGTATTTTTGATACCTGCATGTTAATGGGGCGGGTACGGGTATCGTAATATTCGTACCCGTGGATATCTGTACCCGCTAAACTTTAATTCACAAAAATACTCACACACACACACACACACACACACACACATATATATATATATATATATATATATATATATATAAATAAAAAAAATATTTATATA
>Ga0214544_1011887_pt1 | contig 11732 bp, 4 predicted proteins | sample CNSS3metaG_FD_160074 | JGI IMG/M metagenome (GOLD analysis project Ga0214544, IMG submission 160074) | Root nodule microbial communities from cowpea collected in UCLA plant growth center, Los Angeles, California, USA - CNSS3 | ecosystem: Host-associated > Plants > Roots > Nodule | place: USA...
TTTCTTTTTTTTTTTTTTTTTTTTTTTTTTTTTTTTTTCTCTATGCTCGAAGTCCATCTTTTTTTTATTTTATTCCCCTCTGTCTTCCCTGCACAATTGTTTTTTAACTGCTCCTCTACTTTTCTTACCTTAAAAAAAGTGCTGGGAGAATTAACTCATTTATCAGGTATTTAATTGTTTATCGAAGACTCATGGTAGGTGCTTTAAAGATGTAATAATAAGGAGGATATAGCAGGTACCATCATTCTTAATAAAAAAAAAAAACAATCACTAATTATATGTACTTCAACATAAATATTTTCCTCTCAATATGATTTATTAGACGTGTAGAATGGAAATATTTAGTTATACAAAATTTAGACACGAAGGTTTTTATTATTATTTTAAAGCATAAGAGAGTAATATATAGATTTCGTCTGAGTGTATTATCTGAAAATAATAAACTAAAAATTAAAAAAAAATTATAGATAATATTATAAAAATTTGGTCTAAAATTCATTAATTTTTAATTGGTTAAAACCTTTGTAATTAATGTAAGAAATGAATTTATAATCTAATACACAAATTATTTATAATTTTTATTCATAATAAAAATTATTTTAGATATCAATAATTTTTAATTTATAAATTAGTATATAAAGTAGTCACTTAGTGACTATTTATTTTTTGTCCTTAACGTTGGTTATTATTTAATGATTTTCTTGTAATGTATACTCATATCTACTAAATGAAAGATTACTTGTCAACACGAGAAAAATTCGGATAATACCTGTATGGATGAGTTTATTTGGCATCTTTACTCGACAATAGCAGTTTAACATTCAAAAGCAACAATTCCACCTCAAAGATTCATCAACGAATTCTTGTAAGAACATTTAGCGTCTATCATGGGACCTTGGTAAAACATTCCCTGGCACGTCAAACTCAAGAACCACATCCTTTACATTAGAATTGGACCCCAACACCATCAACAAAGTCAAGAACAAGACGATCATCCAACAAACTAAACAACTTCGAGTGCAACACCACAAAGACATGAAATTACTACAAGCTCAACTTCACAAAGAACTTTAGGCCTTAAATCATAAGCTTAACAAATTTGAAAAAGAGTCTTCTCATGAAGACATTCCCCAAATTCCAATCGGGTGGTAGAACCTCCTGTCACTTAGAGACACCATACCCAACATTTGAAAAGGAAAAAACCCATCTCACACAGCATGAGACAAAGGGGACTCCTCCTCACCCAAATGTCGAGAATGAACAAACAAACTCAGGGTGACACGTCGACATAAACAAGAATCACCAAAAAGACGAGAACGAGTAGTAAACTCACGCATTCAAACCTTAACTTAATGAAGGTCGAAAAAAGCCACCAGATTTCACAAGCGTAGCACGAGATCCATGAGGTCTATCTACCCACAGACTAAGCAACATACGAGAGCGCGATTCTTGCCCAACAACCTACGAACCCCAAGGACCCTACTCGTAGTGGTAGATCTTGAGAAAAATAATTGTGGGTGCGAAAACATATTGAAAATTTTTTGTTGTAGCCAAAAATATAGAATGTATTAAAATTAATAAAAAAAGAATAATAATTTTTATTCAGATATTATTTTTTATATATGGAGAAAAATTAGGGAGGTCAAAGCCTCCCTCACTCCAAACCAAGCCCAACCACTACCTACTCGAATCAAGTCCTCTACATCTCGATAGTTTCCACCCCTTCCCTTCGGACATTAAGGAGGTAGACATCCCTAGAAAAATAGTGACCAATGTTAAAAAATACAATGGGACAATCAATCTAGAATCACCTATCAAGGCATACTAACTTATACCAACATATATTCTTGTGACATGAAGGTCCATTGTTGGCTCTCTGTGACTAACCTTGACGAATAAGCTTTGGAATTATACTCAGCCCTCCAACCTTAGTCCATCAACTCATTTAGCACTCTCTACATCATGTTTACAACAAAGTTTGTCGATAACAAACTTGTAGTAGCATCATTGATCTCCCTTAAACACATCAAGCAAGGAGATCATGAACCTCTATGCTGATTCATGAAATCTTTTATAGTTGTGGTTAAAGAGGTGCCTGACCTATATTTCGTCATCCTGATGCATGCCCTCCTATGTGGACTTTAGCCAGATCTTTTCCTTGAGATCATGTGCAACTCGATACATTACTATTGAGGAAAACAAAAAGCAAGCCAAAAGAGGTCCTAAACCTTGAACCTTTAAACGATAGAGAGAAAGCAAGTACGACATGTATTGAACGCTAGCTGAGATGTCATCCTCCAAGAAGCACAACCAAAGTATTCTCCTTGTTATGCAAACCCAAATAAAAGGTACATTTACCACCAAAACATGAGTAACACCACCAAGGAAAGCAACCAACTAAAATACCTTATCGAGGAACTCATTCGGTCAGGTTGTGGACAACATACAAGTTAGATGCGACCATGGACAAATAGGGTGTGAATACCGTGGTCTTGGATTTTACGGTGGAAAACCAATATGTGAAAGTATCAACTTAGTAATCTAGTTCTGACTCAGGTCTCTATCGCCGATATTTTTAACTGACAAGGACTTTTGTATCCATGATCCTGAACAAGACAATCCAATGAGCTCCACAACCACCATTGCAAACTAGTGCGTGCACAAAGTTCTCATAAACTAGGGAAGTTCAACCCCCAACTCTTATCCACTCCTACCAACCCATTATTAGGGTTCGTAGGCAAAAGTGTACGTGCATGGTCGAGGAGAAGGAAGGTGTGAGGTTCATGTTTAGAAATATACTTTGAATCTAACTCAACCTTACAACTTTTTGCCCCTGGTGTATCTCTTTCACAATGCACAACAAAGATCGTATGAATATGATTTTCCACTTCTCCACAAATATAATTTGTTTCTTTATCTTAAGTGGTTATTCTATTCTTGGTGATCAAGAACTTGTTCTTATTAACTCCACCCACTTATATACTCTAAATTGGTCTTCTTTAGTCGGTGTAGGACTTCCAGTCGAGATATATACATCTCAAGTGTGAAACTTTACATTAATAGGTGATCCGATAGTGGTCCAATATTGGGTGAAACAATATGTCCAATAAGTAACAAATCTCGTTAGGATATGCTCTAACAATAACTTCGATACCATGCTTAGAATGAACTTTAAACCTAACTTAAACCTATAAACCCGTCTTGTAAGATAAAATTTGTATCCATTTATATACTCTAAATTAGCCATATCTCTAATTGATGTGAGACTTTCAACATAGTTAAAGTAAGAGGTTAAGGAAAAAGTGTGACATCTTAAGGTAGTTAATAGTATAAGACTTATCTAATATGATTCATATGATACCACAATTTTTAATTGTCTTTTTCTTATGTCTCATAAGTCTTTATCTCATACAAATGTGTATTTAACATATAACTTAATTTTATAGCATCTTATTTTGAGATTTCGTATAACATAATGCGTATTTTGCCTAAAACTTGTAACATCTAATTATTTATTATCATAACAAAAATGTCTTAAACATAACATATAAATTAAAACTTACATTTTATCTTAAAGACTGTATATGCTTCAATAACTCATTTTCAAATTACTTACGGAAAAAATCAGGTTATTCATAACTATTATCATATATATATATATATATATATATATATATATATATATATATATATTATGGTCATGTTAGTACTAAGAAACATCCGTTGACTTTGTCAATCTTACACCTTAGTTAAAATGTTTGAGTTCAACTATCATTCAAACAACGCCATATTGATTTTGATATTACACATTAAATTATTTATAAATTATTTTTATTTATTAAAAAAAATTGATTTATATATTTAAAAATAGTTATTTGTTATAAATTCAACTAAGAAAAACAAAATTTATTGTTGTAATACACACCAAGATGCAATTAAGTAAAGTGTGCTTTTTAACTAGGCATAGTTTGTAAGCCCACGCCCTACCCGACAATGGCAAAGGCAGATTCGTCGTCCTCTTCCGATGGAGACACGTCCCCCGAATCCGCTCCACCATCACTGGCCACCATTGCGGAGAATCTTCAGCGTTCTGCACTTCAATCTGCTCGGACTGTGCAACATAGCTCCACAACTCAGTTCCATGCCTTTCAGGTTTTCCCTTCCTCTTCTCATCTCATTGGGATCTTCTTTGTTATTTCCGTTATTCGCAATGTAGATACATAATATTCCTTGCTTGCTGAATTTCTTTGTTAGTTGGTTAGGAGGTGGATGTCGAATTGAGTGAGGGTTTCCATTCCTCTCTTCATTCACTGTATCCAATAGAAAAGGAAGGAATGAGGGTATCAAAGGGATTGCCTTCAGTATAGTATACGGACTGTTATTCAAGGAGGGACGAGGTTATAGCAGTGTAAAATATTTTACACTACAGGGTTGAATTGTCTGTGGGCACTACGCCATTATATGATACTAATATTCATTTGAAATCTTGAAAGATTAAAAACTAATCATCTCATATTCAAAATCATACAAATTTTTATAAATTTCAATGAATTATTTTTGTGGATTGAATTTGTATGGAATTTGTGCGATTTTTTATTTGTATTGTATCTATAGATGTCAGTCCGAACGAATCAACATGAATCAACATTCTCACCCAAATATGGGAGACTTTAGTACTCTCGCATTCATTCTTTTCTGAATCTTAACTGTGATAGCAGGAGAGTTCTCTATTCCAATTTCAAAAGTTTCTTTTTACATTCAAGTATTTGCTTTTTGCTATTTTTCTGAGTTATTGTCGTGATTGATTTTTAACATTTGTAGACTCCTTTATGATCAATGAGTTAAAAAACATAGTTGGTAGGAATTCTATAGAAAGCAACAAAAAAAGAAAATCATGGTGTATTAGAATTCAATTCTTCATAAATTATTGAAAGAGTACTTACAGAGACTCTACCATTTTAATAGTGTTTTATAAAATAATTAAATAATAATGAAAGCCTATGCATATTTGTTCAACTTATATTTGTTTTTATTTCACTTTATTTAAATTATTGCAATTTTGAATTAATATGTCCACCACTTATGAAATTTAAAAATTATTATTTTTTTCATCACAAAATTTATTATTAATATTGATAATAATTATACATATGCAGAATATTATATTGTTATATAACCATGTAAGTTTGTGAAACTTAACTAAACATAATTCCTAGTATTTTACGAAATTGCTTTTTAGAAGGCCTAGATTTGACCCTTTAAAAAGTGTTGTTAACCAGAAAGGGCAGAGTTTATGCATACATGAGACACACTTGAATTATGCATTTAAAATCTACTGCGATTTATTTGTTGTATACACAAGTGTATTGAATTACTTGTTAACAAACATCATAAATTTGAATTTATAGTTCAGACTCCTGCAGAAATGAGAAAATATGCTAATGGGTGGGGTTTTATTGCAACAATGAACTAGAATCTATTAGTTATTATAATCCATACTGGTCATACATTTTTTAATCCAAACCTTATCATTTATATACAATCTTTTTCATTGACGTTGGTTGTTGTTTTTGAATTTCTTTTGTTCATAAATTTAGTTTACTTTTGTTGTTCGAGATTGTGAATTATTGTCACTTAGCTATCTTCGAATCATTTTTTTTTTTTTTTTTTTTTTTTTTTTTTTTTTTTTTTTTTTTTTTTTTTTTTTTTTTTTTTTTTTTTTTTTTTTTTTTTTTTTTTTTTTTTTTTATTGAATGTTTATCATTTTATCTGCTAGAACAATGCATGACAAATAACAAAATTGTGCTTGATAGCCTAATATCAAATGTTGTTTGTATCTTGAATGGTTTACTGCAATATCACCACCCACAATGACTAAGATGCACTTTGATTCTGATAGATATGACATTGTTTACAAAAGAAGGAAAAAAACGGATAATTAAGTCTGTTAGAAGGTACAGTTGTAACAGACTTATTTAAGTTTGTTAGGGGGTTTAGGGGGGAGTTAGTCTTGTCTTGAGAAGGATTGTAGGAAGGGCTGAGAGAGAGGTCTCTCGGAGTGCTATGTTGGCATCTCTTGTAATCATTCTTAGTCTGGTGTGTGGCTATTGTCCCTGTCACATTAGCAGGATAATAGTCTGTATTCAATAAAGAAGAGTTTTATGTGTTCTGTGTTTATATCAGTTCTATCAAACTGGTATCTAGAGCTATGAAAGGGAGGGGAAACCCGGGGTATGGTGAATACACGAATGGAAGCAAGATTAGATGTCTTGGACAAGATGATCCAAGAAATGGTACGAGATTGTGATATAATTGAGAACGAAACCCAAGATTGCCTTCAAAGGGTGGAGGATGTGCTGCGTGGCTTGACAACACTAGTGGAAAAACTATCTTGTGGGGAAAGAATGATGATGAATATTCCACAGGGAATAACCACACAGATGAACGTAGTAAGGAGGCCACTGACCCTGTTTCTTTTCAGTCACATTGGAGAAAGCTAGATATTCCAGTCTTTGTGGGTGAGGAAGCTTATGGGTGGACTACGCACTTGGAACGCTATTTCAGCTTGAAAGAGGTCTCTAAAGACGAAAAAATGCAAGCTACGATGGTGGTTTTGGAAGGGAAAGCACTGAACTGGTTTCAATGGTGGGAGACATGCAACCAGAATCCCTCGTGGGAGGAGTTCAAGGTGGCAGTGGTACGAAGGTTTTGTTGGGATAATTATTAGGTCTACTTATGTTAGTGTAGTCAGTGGGCCTAAAGTAGGGAGTTGTACGTTGGGTTATCTCTAATTATTGTTCCTAGTTTTGTAGCTAGCAGTCTAGGACAATCTCTTGACCTTCCACTCGGTATTGTATCAATTCTTAATCAATATAAATAGCAGAACATGAGAAGGGTCCTTTAAGCCCTCTAAACATATATTTTCTTTGTTTTAATCTTAAGTGGTTCCAACCAACCATGTTGAAGAATCCTTTTGAAATCTGGATCGGCTTAAACCAAAGTGGCACAGTAGAGGAATATATTGAGCAATTTAAGCAATATGCAGGGCTTTTTGAAAGGAATTGAGCAAGAATATTCGGTGGGAATCTTTTTAAATGGATTGTAGGATGAAATTAAAGCAGAAGTCAAATTATATGACCCCAGTACCTTAGCTGAACTAATGTGTAAAGCCCAAATGGCGGAAGAAAAGATTCAGGTTCTAAAGGAGGCTCTACCGCAGTTACCAAATCTGCGAGTGGTTATAAACCTTATGCCGCCACCAGAAGTTTTTCTACAGATATATAGGGAACTCGACTAATTTCAATGAAGGCAAAGGGAAGAATGTGGAGACAAGCTAGTTCTACAAGTAGTACGGCTGGAACTTAGCATTCAAGAGGGTTCCTTCTAGAAAATTATCTGATTCTGAACTACAAGATAAGCTTAGGAAAGGCCTTTGTTTTCGCTGTGATGAATAGTATGGGCCTAACCATACATGCAGAAACAAACAATTGCACATGTTGTTGTTAACCGAGGAGGACATTACTAGTTTTGGAGAATTTCAAGACAAGACTGAAGACAGTAAAGAGCAGGGAGATGGTACTGAACAAGTTTTGCAGTTGTCCTTGTGTACCATGGCTAGGTTGACAACAAAGAAGTCTTGGAAGCTTTGGGGGAGTATTGGGTCAGAAAGCATGGTTGTTTAATTACTCTATCATTGTCGCTGCTACCACTAATCCTAATTTATCATCATCATCATCATCACTGGCAAGTGACCTTTTCCACTATCACCATTAACCCTGTTTCTCATGATGCCCTTACCATCGCTATCATTTTCATTGTCCCGGTTTTCATTGAGTGAAACACAATTGCCACCTTATCTCTGTCTGTTATAAAGTATTAGTCTGTTATTTATGTCTATTCAATTTTAAAATTATAGCAGCTATATTATACTTGTTTTTTATAATGTCTATATTATTCAATCAAACATTAAATTAGACTTAAAATTTAATTTCCTGTTTCTTTGTATAGTCATATGGAAAAATGAAACTCTGAACTTATTTGGAGCTCTAATGACATGTTATCGTATGATTTAACCTGCCCTGTCTAAAGTAATGAAGCTTGATTTTCTTATCCCTTGATAATATATGAATGGCTGTAAAACTCATCTGGTTATGCATTATTCTTTTGTAGAATTCTTTACCGGAAGCAGCATCACAGTATAGGAAATATGAAGACGCTTTCTTCAATAAAGTTAAAGGTGATTTAAAAATTGATACAATTGATCTTTTGAGCGTTGGTTATGTCTTTTAATTTTTATGATCTTGGTTCAGTATCAAGATTTTGGCAAAAGTAAGGTTAAAGGTTTATGTCAGTGTGTAAAATATGCGACTGTTTAAAAAAATTATGGATATGCTTTCATTTCTTTGGATTGCTCTTTGTACCTATACTTGTTATGTCAAAGCTTATGTTTATGGATCTATTTGGTATTCAATTAATAATTGTTTCTAAAAGGTTTCTTTTTTGCAGAAAGATCATGCACCATTTCTATATTTGGGCATTTCCATGCTTTTATTGTATTTAATTTTTTCCTGTTATTTTTTGGTAGGATAATTTTCTTACCTTGGTAGTCAAGTACTCTTGAGCCTCTCGTCTATCAGTACGAGGATTGCAGATATCTTTTGAATTTATATTTTACTTGTGGAATGAATGTTATCAATCTTATTTTCAATTTATTTTTCTTAGATGAGCTAACACACTGAGTGTTATTAATCTTCAAGTAAGTTGTTGACCATAAAACAACTGAATTGTTTCTGTTCTGTGGTGATCTTTTACATATGGCACTGGTTTATCATCTTATGTCTTAGCCGTTTGCAGATGGATTGATGATTGCAAAGGAGAATCCAGGTTTAACTGCAGGAGTAGCTATTTCTACTGCCCTTTTGGTTATGCGAGGTAACAGTTCTGCTATCATTTTCACATACAAGTAACATATTTTACTTTCGCCTTTCAGTTTTTCTTAGGTTTCATTCTATATTTATGTATCTTGATGCATATTACCATATTGTGGCAAAACCGGGGAAACTAATGCAGGACATGCTCTTTTTCTTTATGTATTCAGATTATTTTCTTGTTTTACTTTTTTTTTGTCTTTAATGTAGTTTCCAGTGTAGTCACATGACATTTAAACTTTTAATGACTAAAAAGTTGGGTTAAGATGGTGACTTGTATAATTTGGCTTAGTCTTGGTAGTATACAATTAATTTGGTATAAATAGCCCTTAAGATATATTTTTCCAACTTTGGCTGTAATTCTGTTTCGAAGCTGCTTTTTTCTATTTTCTATTTTCCTGGCATCTAGTGGTATAAAGACGTGGTGAGGATTTGTACTGAATATTTGTCATGAGTAACGCACGCATCACAGTGAAAAACATTATGTTCAAGCCTACACGGAAAATAAGGAAGGCAAACTTGCCCGTATAGGCAGGAAGGTAGTCTAGAGTAGAAGATCATTGAAGAAGGAGCTTTTCCACCAATCTATAATATCTTGATGAATCATAGATCCTCAAAAGGCACCTGATTTACAACATGAAGACTTCAATGGGTAACTTGTTATTAGTTGATACAATCAAGAATCACAAAATATATGGAAGATGAAATGCCTAATCAAGGATAAATTAAATTCATAATATATTCCAGAAAGCTTTCCTCTTGGAAAATTTCAACAGTACAATGACATTTTAGACACCAGCTTTTGGAATTTTCATTATTAAAAAATAGATTTAATCTACACACACACACACATACATATGTTCTTGACATATTTTGCAATGTTTAATTAAGACTAATCTATTTTTTTAATTGGGTCCTTCCGTCTAACTGCTGTAATAAAAAATTAGTTGTTCAAGTCAGATGTGTTTGTTTGCAATAAAATTGTCTGATAAAGTCTAGAGAAATTTGTGAAAAATTATCTGGGTTGAGTGGAGTTGCAGAGGTGTAAATATTGGTTGAAGAACCTGGTTGAAAAATACTGGATTCAAAACCTGAAGGGGTTAATACTCAATGCAAATCTACATATGTGATGATGATATTGGATTCAGAAACTAAATAGGTCCTTGTGATTTATTTTTCATAATTTCAGGGAGACGAAATGGTTCAATTAAAAAATAAAATCAAGTTAAGAATCTGATAGAAACCATCTGGTATAGAAATATGAAATGAACTTTATATTCACGGAAACTGGTACTGAATTACCAATTTACATAGAACACTGAAATTGTACAACATCATGAACACTACACCCTCCAATTTACCAAGAGCTTTTCCTAGATTTCTCTCTTTACCCCCCTTTTTCCCTTCTACCCTTTCCTTATTTTGTGCTGTCACTTGTAACTATGCTTGCCTCCTAATAAAACATTAAAACTGCTAAAATGGTTGGAAACTATCAACAACTGCTATAATAACTGTTTTATTTACTGCAAAGCCTTATTTCTAGTTTCTCCTCTTATAATGTTTACTTATAAGAGGACTCACAATTAAAAAAGGGAAATTTAGTAAATGTCCGGGGCTTTGCCAGAGTAATTGAGCCTAGAAAATATTGATTGATCGAGTCAGATATTAATCAATTAATGATGCTCGTGGTAGGGATCTTAATTGTTCAAATTTTGGAGGTCAAGACAGAATAATTTCAATGTTTTCAAATATTAAACAAATTAAAAAACTTTGAATAGAGTGAAAGATTTCAAGAATGAACTAAAAATTCAAGTAAAGGGAAACTGATGTAAGACACAGTAAGGGTTTATTATTCGACCTAAGAAAACTGTAGAAGAAACCATTTAAAAATATCTTTGCTTAAATTGTTCTTTTATATAGCCCATGCCATTTATTGATTTGTGTAGCTGACCGATGTAATGTGGTATACATGTCTGTGTTTTTGTTGTGTATCTTTGTGGGAAATGTGATTATTATGATCTACTCTATTTCTCATGATAGGAACCAGTTTTTTCCATGCTGTTTTCTGTATCTCAAGTATCCATTGAGTTTGTATTTGTTTCAATCAAACTGAATTAATTTTTGTTTTTGTAGCTCCAAGAAGGTTTCTATTTCGTCACACATTTGGTCGATTGCAGAGTGAGGAGGTATTACTTGGTTGAACAATTAAGATGCATCACTTTTATCTATGTTCTTACGTACTACTACTTTCAAATTGTGATGCATCACGTGCACTTTCCTTATTTTGTGTCTTGACTTCCTATCAGTTCTGCATTAAAAGTTGTAATAATATTTCTCCATTGCATATTCTGTTATTTCTTTCATCTTTTCACTTGAATGTATATGAAGGCACGGTTTGCTAGAACTGAGAAGAGTGTAAAGGACTTGAACCTCTCGGTGGATTTACTGAAGAAGGAGAGTGTAAAATTGCTTCAAAGGACAGCCCTTGCTGAGAAGGAAATGAAATACGGGCATACCGAACTACAGTATGTATCATTAGTTAAAGAAAGGATCTGTGATTTTAATACTGCTAAGTATGTCAGAAGTTCATTAATTTCAATTTCAATAAATGTACATAGGAGCGCTGGAAACCAATTTCAACAGCTGGCAAAATCAGCATACAAGGTTGAAACCCGCGCTTCTGGTATTGCTATCTTTCTCTCTTCTTTCTTTCAAGTAACTTGAGATAAAATGTAGAATTTAATTAGAATATAATGATAATGGAGAAGTTTTTTTTTTTTTTTTTTTTTTTTTTATCGAATCATG
>Ga0214544_1011891_pt1 | contig 11726 bp, 4 predicted proteins | sample CNSS3metaG_FD_160074 | JGI IMG/M metagenome (GOLD analysis project Ga0214544, IMG submission 160074) | Root nodule microbial communities from cowpea collected in UCLA plant growth center, Los Angeles, California, USA - CNSS3 | ecosystem: Host-associated > Plants > Roots > Nodule | place: USA...
CATGCGTATTTCAGCCATAAACCTTATCTGACAGATTTCTTTTCCCTATCTACACTATAGTTCAAACCTTATCTCATTAACCATACTTAAGTCTCCACTCTCCTAAGTGTCCAATTCATCTCGTTCCCCAATTTCTTCACGCCCACGAACTATCACACAATCAGCACAAACTATCACACACCCAGCCCGAACCAATTCAACCAAAACCCCAGAATGCCACTGGTGCAACGCTGCCGCCTGGCGGTAACCTGTCTTCTGCCAGGCAGTGTATCAGACCTGGAAAAAAACATGGTTTTTGTCACCCCTGCCAACATTCTCATTCACTCTCTCTCGCCTCTCTCGATCCAATCTCTCCCATCTTGGCACAATAAATCCAACAATACAACCCTCCAATTCAATACTACTGTACCCAGCAAGGATCACAACAATTACACCTCAATTGTACCCCACTTTCCGACCCTTGACATTTAGCCACTGTTTCATTCACTTATACCTACTAATGCTTAAAAATGTACATCATACGATATCAAAATCATTCGTTAATAACCACGAGTAGCTTTCCCACCGATCAGAAACAGCCCAGATCACCAAAAACATTGATTCGAGCCAAAACCTGCTCGCGTCGCCTGGCGGTTCACTTGCTACCACCAGGCACTTCATCCAAACCCAGAAAACTGAAGAATTTCTATGTGTCGCCTGGCGGCCAGGTATGTGCCGCCAGGAGGTTCCTTCTCCAAGAACCCAGAATTGCACAAAAGGGTATGAGCCGCCTAACGGCTTTGAAGACCCGCCAGGCAGTTTCTGGAAAATTTCTAGAAACGTGAAATTGTACAGTTTTTAACCCAACAGAGACATCCAAATAAACATTCAATCATACATATATTTATGCACATATATATTAGCGAGTAAAACTCCTCTAACCTGAATCCTTTTGCTTATAATTGGTTTGCTTGAAAGACTCCAATGATCACCAACGTTCCCCCTTTTGGTGTGCTCTCACTTTGACTCCAGAACCTCACTCAAACCTCACAAATCTCTGTGATTTTCGTGCTTTAATTCAGGTTGCTATTTCAGCTTGCCAAAACCCTCACTATGACCACTTTTTACCCTTTTAAACTTGACTTTAGTAGGGTTTAATTGCTCAAAAACGAAAATTACATAATGATAATATTAATTACCATTTATTTGGCCTTTATGATCAATTTTTCAGCTACCCACTGCCCCTTAACCATCTAGGGTTTCTATGTCCTTCCACCTTCATGCTAAAAGAATTCTTGGCAAAAAAATAAAGTTTACTTTTGGTTTACCAAGATTTGAACCCCAAACCATGCAATGCCAAGTCTATACCAAACCATCATATCAACTCATATTTCATGCAAACAAACATAATTCAAGTATCATATTTATTCACCACATGATTAACCTTTATTTAAAATAATAACAATTAATAACACAAATTTAGCATACATAGGACTTGAACCCAAGTCCTTTCACACAATCAAAGTACTCTCAGCCATTTCAGCTAGTACTTTTCCACATCATACCAATCATAATTTAATGTCATAAATGATTTTCCCACCCGCATTTATTAATTAATTAATTAATTAATTAATTAAATTCCACGGGTCTTACATTACCCCACCTTTTAAATTTTTCGTCCTCGAAAAAGAGAACTTACCAGTGAAAAGATGAGGATAAGACCTTCTCATGACATCTTCCATCTTCCATGTCATTTCCTGAGTTGCCTCATCCCATAGCACTTTCACCCTCCTGATCTCCTTTCCTTTAAGCTGCTTTACTTGGGGATGGATATAGGGATGTACATATCCCGCCATAATACCCGTCCCCGTTTAAATTATTAAAATATTCACAATTAATTAAGTAACCATATATATATATATATATATATATATATATATATATAATTTTTTATTTCTTCTAATTATTTGGTTTGTCCTGAAACTCATTCGCATCTCAATTATATATTTCATCTTATCATAACCTTTATGTAATTATGTTAAAAAGATGTATGTCAATTAAAAATTTTTTATGTCTCACATTTGAATATTTCTATTATTTTTAATATTTTATTTATTGTATATTTTTCTTTCACGTGAGAATGTTTAATACTCTCAATTTAAGTATTTAATAGCACAAACCTTTCGTTTACTAGGTAATATAAAAAAATCCTTTATTTATTATTATTAGTTTTTGTTTCATTTGAAGAACTCTTTTGTTTCACTAAATTTTTTTGTTATTTCTCAACCATTGAGTATATATGTTGATATTTGAAAAGTTTTCTTAGATCTCTAAGATATTTTTCAACTTATCATACCCTTAATTATACTTTTGTTTTCCTTTGTGCGATTTTTTTCAATAGTCTCTCAAATTGTTTGTAAACATTTGTTAATTTTTTAATATTTTTATTTGTTTTTTATTTTCATTATGTACAATACTATTTCGATATATTTTATCTAATTATTTTTATTTTCTAACTCATTATCAATCATACTGTAATTTTTGAACTATAATTGTATAAGTAACTTTTATTTACTACAATATAAAATTTTAATGTAATTGTCATGAATATTTTTTCATCACCATCCAACATAATTGAAGTTCAAAAGATACAAGATCTATGTTAAAATTTTATTATTATGATTATTATTTGTTCTTTGTATCATTTTCATCAAGTAATGTATTATAACTTTTATTAGTGTATCAAAAAGAAATTCATTAGAATTTAAAAGATTGAAGTAAACAAACATTTAAAATATATTTTAATTTGAATATTTGTTTTCCTTTTATATTTAAAAAAAAAACAAATTTTATCAACTAGGTTTCATTAATGTTTTCAAATTTAATAAATGTGTTGGTTCTCATGAAATTTTATTTGGTATTATAATCTAAAATGTAAATAATTATAATTTATTTTAAACTTTTATTATGATTATTATTTATTCTTTGTATCATTTTGATCAAATGATGTGTTATAATTTTTATTAGTGCATAAAAAAGATATTCATTAGAATTTAAAAGATTGAACTAAACAAACATTTAAAATATATTTTCATTTGAATATTTGTTTTCCTTTTATATTTTTTTTAAATATTTTTAAATTTTATCAACTAGGTTTCATTAATGTTTGTAAATTTAATAAATGTGTTCATTCTCATGAAATTTTATTTGGTATTATAATCTAAAATGTAAACAATTATAATTTATTTTAAACTTTTATTATGATTATTATTTGTTTTTTATATCATTTTGATCAAATGATGTATTATAACTTTTATTAGTGTATAAAAAAGAGATTCATTAGAATTTAAAAGATTAAAGTAAACAAACATTTAAAATATATTTTACTTTGAATATTTGTTTTCCTTTTATATGTTTTAAAAAATATTTTTAAATTTTATCAACTATGTTTCATTAATATTTTCAAATTTAATAAATGTGTTGGTTCTCATGAAATTTTATTTGGTATTATAATCTAAAATGTAAATAATTATAATTTATTTTAAACTTTTATTATGATTATTATTTATTCTTTGTATCATTTTGATCAAATGATGTGTTATAATTTTTATTAGTGCATAAAAAAGATATTCATTAGAATTTAAAAGATTGAACTAAACAAACATTTAAAATATATTTTCATTTGAATATTTGTTTTCCTTTTATATTTTTTTTAAATATTTTTAAATTTTATCAACTAGGTTTCATTAATGTTTGTAAATTTAATAAATGTGTTCATTCTCATGAAATTTTATTTGGTATTATAATCTAAAATGTAAACAATTATAATTTATTTTAAACTTTTATTATGATTATTATTTGTTTTTTATATCATTTTGATCAAATGATGTATTATAACTTTTATTAGTGTATAAAAAAGAGATTCATTAGAATTTAAAAGATTAAAGTAAACAAACATTTAAAATATATTTTACTTTGAATATTTGTTTTCCTTTTATATGTTTTAAAAAATATTTTTAAATTTTATCAACTATGTTTCATTAATATTTTCAAATTTAATAATTGTTTTGGTTCTCATGAAATTTTATTTGGTATTATAATCTAAAATATAAACAATTATAATTTATTTTAAAGTATTTGATGTCGAAGAAACAACCATCCTTCTAATATTGAATATTTGATAATATTATGTTTCCTTTATCATAATTTTTTATTATTTTATAAAAATTAATTAAAATTAATATTGAAGTAATAAGAAAATGGGTATGGGTATGGATATGAGATTATACCCATTACTCGGTGGGGATGGGGATGAGACAAAAGTTTGATACCCGTTGGGTTTGGGTATGGAGATGAGAATGAATTTTTTTTACGGGGATAGGTATGGCGAAATCCGTGCCCGCTCCACCCCGTTGCCATCCCTACGTAGGAGTAGGGGGTTTCTCAGTCCTTAATGCAAGATCCATATCCATGCAGCCAAGAATAATATCAATATTTTCTTTCCGGTCCTTAAAATTTGTTCCATTGAAGATTGGAACAAAATTTATATTGCTAGATACATAAGCGATCGTTGCTGAATTGAGAACAAAAGAAATAAACTAATTATGCTCACATTATAAAAATAATAAATAAATTCAAATAATGGTTTAACCCATATCAAGATACCTAATGATATCAAGTCTTTGGACAACAATATTAACTGCTAGTGATATCCTTCTTGTAATGGTCAAACATTGATAATAAGGCATGTTCAATAATAAACCTATCTTTGGATTGATTTTATTATCAACTTGCAAAACCTTATAATTATCACGTATTTACCGTTACAGGTGTGTATGCAACCTGACCAAGTATTAATCTTCCTTTAGGTCGATCAATGCTTGCATGGATAAAAAGAATACATACAAAAATTTAACACTTTTTTTATGAATAATTTTATATAAGAGGTACCGCTTTGGCGATTTCTTGTTTTAATTAACTCATTTAAAATGTTAAATAAAACCAGAATTTGATTATTTATTTATTCCAAAACTAAATATATTTATTTTATATATTAAATAACTAAAATATATAAAATAAATAACATTATATTTTATTAGGGTCTAATATTTCCTCATTTATGAGTTAACCCCTAAACTGAATATATGCCGCAACTTTAGAGCAATGCACAACCATCATTGACACAACCAGACTGGAACCCTAGCCACTATCACATTCCACCACGATGCTAAGACCCATGGCATGCCACCATTGCACGGTTTGAAAGCGACAACGAGAAACCATCGAGGAAGACCTTCCTCCACCCGCTGCAGCATCCCCGTTGTGACCAAAGACAAGAAGTCGCGAGCCTCCGCTGCAAAGCAGCCCCTCCCCCACGAACTAGATCTGCCTCACATCTCCGGCGACCACCATAGGGGATCAACAAACCACAGCGACAGAGGTTGCGCGCCATTGTAGGAAGCCACTGCAAGTCATGCACCGCTGCAGGAACCACCACGAATCGCGTCGTTGCAATCCCTTCTCCTACGACTCCATCATCGACCATCGGAGACCTCCGCTTCTGCAAAATCATTGTCGATGTAGAATGTACCTCCATAGACCTGCAGAAAACCAGAAATGGAGGTGCATTTGCAGAAGGGGAAAAGATGTCGCTCGTGGAGTAAGAAGTTGTCGCTCGTGGGGGAAGACGAGGGCAGCGCTGAATTTGGGTTTTAAGAAACCCTAGGATTCTTAATTTGGAGTTTTTTTTTATTTCCCCAAAATCAAAATTGGGATTAAGGGTTCTATAAATTAAACAGAATCTGAATCCTAAAAATAACTTTCAAAGACAGACATGAATCAAATATAGGTGGCTCTAATATCAATTGTTAGACACTAACAGTTATAATTCTAATATTGATTTTAATGATCAATCATAAATATTATCCCATATCCATAAACATGCTATAAATTGAATGTGAAACCGTACCTGAGTTTGACATAATGATAATATTATTAGAGAATTGTTGATCCTCTTATCTTCCTTCTATAGAGCACATGTATTTCCTTATAGATTTTCTCTCCTGATGGCTCTTAGAAGGGGACCATGACCGTTTAAATAACCTAATTTGGTTAATTACTTTAATATTCAATATTTCTAATTTGGCTCCTCATCAAATTAGAAATTACTTGCAAATTGTTCGAGTGGAAATTCGCTCCTACACCCCAAACACCTTTAATAATAAAATGCTAATAAAGATACACTTTAAATGAAAAGATAAAATCACACTAATAATAGGGATGTCAATGGGTGGGGCGGGTATGGATAATAATTTCCTGTTACCCTTTCTACTAGATAAATATCTGCCATGTACCTGTCCTCATGTCCAATGTGATGTTATGTAGATACCCTTATATGTTTTTTATATTTTTTTAATATATGCAGATATTTACAAAAAAAAATTCTAAATATATTTAACAAAATATTTTAACCATAAAAATCTATAAAAAAAATTGTATAAAATATATAAAAAAAGTATAAAGTGATAAAAAATGTATACTTATTAAAATCTAAGAAAGATCTATATAAAAACCTATAAAAGATCTATATATAAAACTGAATTTCAAACTTTCAATCAAAGATAAAAACATTCAAAAAAAAATATAATCAATTTTTTCAATAGAAAAAAATATATATAAGATTACAAAAATAAATTTTAAATCACGTTGAATCCAATAGTGTTTGGATCAACAACATAACATTGTTCGATTGATTCCTGAAAAAATAAATAAGTCAAAATCACTATCAATCCATATTGTCGTTTATTTTTGAATGAAATATTAAAGAAATTATTAGCTTCGTCAATATTCAAATGTTGCACCATTCACTAGTGAAAAGAAAGCCTTTTTATACCAGTTAAAAAAGGCTTTTTATACCGGTTCTGGAATCGGTATAGATAAATGCGGTATAAAAAGTTTTAACTTTTTATATCACTTCCATGACAGGTATAAAAAAGCAAATTTTTATACCATTTCTAAAATCGGTATAGAAAGTCCATTTTGGATAGGAAAACTTTGTAATAAAAAAGTGCCTTATTATATCTGTTATACTTCCAACCGGTATAAAAAGTTTCAACTTTTACACCGATTGTGGCCTTAACCGGTATAAAAAGTGATTTTTTTTGTTTTTTTATGAAAAATTCATTATGCTTCTTACCATATACAAAACCTATACTTAATTACCCAAAACATCCATACAACATATTTCATTCAATCCAATATTTACATGAAATACAATATAATGTTTATATGAAATATAATATAACTCCAAACCGAATGACTACACATTTAAGAAAACTCATAAAATACCTAACATTATCTCCTATAAACACTTAAAAGATATGAAGTCCACTGGTCATGGACTTCCTTCAAGAATCCTTGCTCCATTGGAGACGTGTCAATGAAAATCTAAACTGAGTCAACAAATTACCATATAAATTGTACAAATTGGATTAAGTTCATTGTTATTCATCTAAAGGTTTGAACTAAAATCAAGATTTTCATATGGTAATTGATACTGGTCAGATGAGGCTTATAATTGACTACCGAATGTTAAATAATATTGACATTGAGACCAATTGTGGTGATTCACTATGAAATAGGCAAACGAGATTCTTGTGATGGACCCTTGATAGAAGTTCAATCTCGGATTTAAACTTAACAGTGCCCTGCATGGATGCTTTTGTAGCCCGTTTGATAGCAACCAACTCCCTAGAGGGAAGAGTTCCTTGGTAAACCTTGTGAAAGAGGACTAATTACGTCTTGCAGATAAGTAAACAAGATAAAAACTATTTGGAAAAATACTTGGTTAGCAATAATAGTTATAACAAACATAAACAACATTTATAATCACTTCTTAATAATTGAAATTTAATAATCACTTCTTAATCTGTTAAAAAATTTCATAATCAACATTTACATAATTCTTAATTCTTGGAAGTTCGCAGTAGTACTTATTACAAACATAAACAATCTTTCTTAACTTATTTAAAAGTTAAAAAGATAATCATATATCTATTTTAAAACTCTATAATCCTAAAAAAGATGTATATTATACAATATTTACTCTTAAATACGATATATGGAATAAAATATTTATATGACCAACTATGAAATTGGTTTTCACTCAAAAAGTATTCGATAGATAATATTCTTCTCCTATATTTATTATGTAATTGAATTGTATCAAGAAACTTAAAACTCGTAATGAATCTAATTTTAATGGATACATTAAATGAAACCTAACTCTACCCAAAGAATTCAATCAACAAAAATGTAATTAGACTACAAGGTTAGGATTGCAAGCAAGCCACTTCCAGCCCTGAACATGAAGCAAACTATCGAAACAATAACCAACTCTAAAAAGCAACTCACGACTGCAAATATATTGACGAAAAAAATTTTCAATTGGGGAAAAATGGAACTGAAATTTACAAAAGCAAAATGTTTTGACACTACAACTAATGTTTAGAACAAAGACAAGCCCTCTTTAATGGTTTTTAATTGATAAATGCCCATGGTAATATGTTGACTCAGTTATTTCTGACACTAGAGTGAAAATATGAAAATTTCTCTCAAGAACATCAAAGGAGTAGAATAAGATGTTTTTAAATAAATAAAAAAAGGAAAGTCACAAGATGCCACTAGCAAAAACCTGTCCATAGCCTCCAGAATGAATAGTATTGGTTTCTGAGAAGTTATTGGCGTATTTCCTTAGGTTATCAAAAGCAAACCATCGTACTCATTTCTACTGAGGAGCAATGCCACTATTCTTTTTCTCTTACCAATTGGCTGCATTTATAACGACATTGAATCAATAAAAAACTATGTGAGAAGTCCTTGCAAGGAACAAAGTTCAATGAAGGTTGCAACAGTCACTTCGTACCAAAGGGGTTCAACCTTGCAAATCTTTCTACCCTTCTTTTCTAGCGAATGGCATACATCCATGCAAGGGGTGCCGGTATAATAAAGACCACAACAACAACTACAACACCAACTATAATTCTGGTATGTGATGACTTTGATCCTTTTGGTTCTCTACAAGTTCCAACAACAGCTCCAACTCCCTGCAAGTTCGAATCTGTCAATCAATGTTCATTTGTAGGAAGAAAATAAAAGGTTTTAGTTTGTTTTAACGATGCGTTTTATTCAGCAAAGGTCCAAATGAAAAATTGTGTTTGAACTTAACATATTACCACATACTTGAACACTTCTTGTAGTTATGAGTAAGGATGATTTGCTTGAGTTTTAACATAGTAATCAGTAAATTTGTAGCCTAAGCGTTTCTTAAACTTCTTGAGTTTTTAACATAGTAAACCAACAACATTGACTTCCATAAAGACGAGAAGCTTCAATAGCTTTTGTCCCACTGCTCTGTAAGCTTCTCGTAGTTCAGCTATTCTACTTAAACGAGGCTCTAACTGACTAACTTCATGTTCCTCGCCAAACCTTGCTATCCTACTTGCTAAAATCCCTTGTTGTTCCAGAAGGAAAAGGACAATCTTTTCAATATGAATTAACAAAGGAAGTGAGTGAAACACAGTACAACACAACAAACATGGTCCTCATCATATAACCGGCAATGAGGTTGGATTCAAACCAGACATATTGGACATGGATGTAATGGAAAAAGTTCTTGAAGTAAGAATTTTACTTCCTTCTACATAGAGATTTGGCAGGAAAGTTTTGCACTCTTATTTTTCTCCCCTCAGGTTAGTAGTGAAGATGTTATTAACATGGCTAGGGTGTTGGCCTTAAAGGAAGCACTCATGGTAATTTTCATAAAAACAATTTATGATAAATTTCAAGCTTCATTCATTTAACCATTGATTCCATAGTAACTGACAAATACTACCACTTAAATTAACTAAAAGATAACTATTTACAACTTATAGTTTTAGGTTCTGGTTTTTAGACTTAAAATCATTAATTAGATTTAGTTAGCTTAGGTTAGTTAATTTAGCTTAGTTGGATTACCTAGAATAGAGTAACTAGTAAAAGTATGGATATAATCTCATGAGTAATTTTTTTAATTAAATTATGTTTTAGTTAAGTAATTAGTTTAGTGAACTAGTAGATAGTTAGTTTCTAGTGTAGTATATTATAGTATAATTAACTTCAATAGATAGAATAATGTAGTTTAGTGATTAGGCTTAGTTAGACTTAACTTTGGTAATATAATACTTGGTTTAGGAGTGTTCAAATTTAATAGTTATCATATTGCCTTAGAATCATGAATAGTATCCTCTTATTGATTTTTTCGCTACCTATACTGACTTTTAATCGATATGCATTAGGTATGTTTCATTTCAAGTTTTTACCAAACCTTTTTACTAAATAAGATGTTGCTTGGGTTGAAATTCCTAAATGTTATTCTATGATTCTTGCTAATAGAGAGATTCTTATATATTGTGCAACTCGCGCATGGTTGAGAATTGGAAAGAATTCCATTCCTTTGGATATCTCCATTTATAAGTTCATCCAGAATAACAAAACAATGGCCACTCTCCGGAACATATGGAATAACATAGCATGCATGTCTACAACCATGACTTTCAAATATTTTTAGTAGACAAAAACCAAGTCATTTATTTGAGGAATTGTCTCCAGTTTATATAAATTATTGATTTCTATATGAATTTTTAAAATCTTCGAAATAAATATTGCAGTGCACCAAATACATATTGTTAAATTGGATAACCTATTCACCTTAAAATCTTTGCAGAAATAGCTAACCCAACAAAAATAGAAAAAAATGGGAAACATCAAACCTAGCAAAAACAGTAAACCCAACAAACAAAAGGAGAATAGTGATATTCCCTAAACATGACATGGAGGAGAGAAACACAAACGTGAACAGAGGAGAGCAACTCTAATGAAGGAATGAACGCAAATGGTGAAGGAGAGAAGAATGGAGGAGATGACGATAAAACAGTGGACGGAGAACACGAATGGCTAATGTAAGCGACGAATGCGAGTGGAGAAAGCGAGCGGCAAGCGGAGAAAGCGAGCAGCGAACGAAAAACAGTTTATTTTTTTTTATTTTTTGATCGGCAAAGAATTAAATTAAATTAATAATAGAGCACTTAAGGGGTGCTTTAACCCATTTACAAAAAGATGAAAGAAAGATGCAGTGCATCTCCAAAACTATGCTTCTACAATAATCTGGCAGAACAATTAAATTGGACTTTCAATACTAGAGCTATGCCTTCCCAACGTCAAGCTGGGTAGGAATCATAAGATTAGCCACCCATATTGCACCTTCCCCGGCCAGTCTACAAGATTACACAGAAAGTGAATACAAAATTAGGTATGCATGGTTCGTTGCGCTCCCGAGACTATGTTCTCTTGGTTGTTACGGAGTAACCAAAGAAGTGTGCAAAATCACTGATGAAGAGCTCATTGCTTTAGACATGGGAATCCTTTTCATGCTCACCTGACAACTTAAACACATAAAGCATCATATCATAGAGATTTTAAACACACAATAGGAGCGAAGTACCAGTCACTATATGAAAACTTTACTGAAGAAATTTTATGTTTCAACCAAGCCCAAGCGTTAACTTGAGTAAGACTAAAAATATCTTCAGTGTCAACTTTCTTTTGCTTAAAGATCACCTCATTCCTATGTCTCCAAATTTCCCCAACTATAGCCAGCCACATTCCTTTCCACATTGTGTTTTGCCTAGTGTTCAAGCTACTCATATGAA
>Ga0214544_1011893_pt1 | contig 11724 bp, 2 predicted proteins | sample CNSS3metaG_FD_160074 | JGI IMG/M metagenome (GOLD analysis project Ga0214544, IMG submission 160074) | Root nodule microbial communities from cowpea collected in UCLA plant growth center, Los Angeles, California, USA - CNSS3 | ecosystem: Host-associated > Plants > Roots > Nodule | place: USA...
GGTGTTGGGCATGTATGACGACCTAGACATGTCGAACAGGCCCAACGACCAGACTAACCCGTTGACCTGACAAGCCTGACCGACTCGATGACCTAGACAGACTCGACAACCTTGTTGGGTCGGGCCGAGCCAACAACACATACTTGTTGGATGTGCCCGATGACACAAACGGTCCTGACAACCTAAATGGGTTGAGCAGGCCTGACGACCTAGTTGGGCCAAGTCGGGCCAACAACCTAGACGGGTCGGGTGGCTGGGTCAACGAACTTGACGGAACATTATCGGCCCGTATGGGCCGTCAAGCTGATCATGCCTGTTTGGATCGTCGGGCCAACCCAGCCTAACCCATTTGGGTTTCCCGATCGACTGGGTCGTCGGGTCAGCCTAATCCATTTGGGTCGTCGAGTCCGTTTCCAAATTTGTCATGAACTCAAAACATAATTAAGCCTAAAATAAATATCGTTAAAATGAAATTTTATCTCACAAGAAATTCAATTATTTTAGGCTGACTCTAGGTCATCTGACTCGCACGGATCGGGCGAGTCAGATGACCTAGAGGTGTTGGGCATGTATGACGACCTAGACATGTCGAACAGGCCCAACGACCAGACTAACCCGTTGACCTGACAAGCCTGACCGACTCGATGACCTAGACAGACTCGACAACCTTGTTGGGTCGGGCCGGGCCAACAACACATACTTGTTGGATGTGCCCGATGACACAAACGATCCTGACAACCTAAATGGGTCGAGCAGGCCTGACGACCTAGTTGGGCCAAGTCGGGCCAACAACCTAGACGGGTCGGGTGGCTGGGTCAACGAACTTGACGGAACATTATCGGCCCGTATGGGCCGTCAAGCTGATCAGGCCTGTTTGGATCGTCGGGCCAACCCAGCCTAACCCATTTGGGTTTCCCGATCGACTGGGTCGTCGGGTCAGCCTAATCCATTTGGGTTGTCGAGTCCGTTTCCAAATTTGTCATGAACTCAAAACATAATTAAGCCTAAAATAAATATCGTTAAAATGAAATTTTATCTCACAAGAAATTCAATTATTTTATCCAAACAAGAAATTGAAATACAAGGTATTTTAATTTCTTTATCCAAACAAGTTATTTAGAAAATGAAGAAAATCTAATTGCAATCAATTCAAATACAATACATTTCAATTTTTCAACATTGTTGAAATACTTTATCTAAACACGAGGTAAAAGAAATTCAAATTTTCCAAATAAATGAATTATCCTGTTAAATTGTCTCATCCAAATACACCATAAATGTAAGTTGATTGGTTAGTTTGAGTACTGTATACTCTAAAAAAATTGTTTGGTTCAAATATGTGCATATTAAATCATGAAACAATTATACTTTGTATTGCAGACTTAGTAAAAGAGTTTTATTTGATTAACATATTTGATATATTTGTGTGACTAAATTATGCATCATCATCATCTTTTATAGTAAAACTATATACAAACATTTAAATTGAGAAATAGTGATTACATGTAATATGTGCAGTATATAAGTTAATTAGTACCTTTAATAGCTAGAATGAGAAAATTTAATAGATTTGAAGTTTAACTTGTCTTGGAAAATTATACAAAATTGGACATTTTTGTCCAATCCATCAAATAGATAGAATTCTCCGTAGTATATTTCATCTTCACTATCAATTTTTTATCCTAATTCCTATACATCTAATAATTTTATTAATTAATTTGTTCAACGGATTTCAAACAAAGAGCAAATAAATTCTGAATTTAGTATAGTTGACAAATTTTACTATGCTCAACAAAAGTTTTTTTTTTTCATCCATATGTTTAATTTAATTAGATGATTCTAAATTTATTATAAATGATTATGTATGTGTAGGCATCAATATTATACTTTGAATGTTAATAATAGTGCATACAGTGATGGAATGTATGTTGGTTTGAAGATCATCCATATGTTATGATATAGTTGTTTATTCAAACTATTAAAAGTAAAAAATCGATTATAAAAGAAAAAATAACTTTACTTTAACTATGATCTAAAACACATGGATTAAGACATCATGTCATGTCACGAGAAACTAAGAAAGAAAGACAAGAAAGGTGTTTGATATTATGGTTTATACTATTATATTATTATATATTATCTAAATTGTTAAATAGTTTATTATTCTTTTACAATTATTTGATTTTTGTTATGATTATATTTGATATATGAAATACTGTGTGTTCATAAGATAACTATAAATAAAAACATGCACATGTGTTCAATAATTCTGAAGTTGACATCTTTAAGAAATAGTTTGATCCCATCCACTATAGAACTTTGATCTCTCCATTTTTTGTTTAAAATGTCTCAGAAGCCATAATTGTCACTTGTTTGATTGAACAACTCTACAAGAAAAAGAAAGTGGAATTTGTAGTGGAAGCCCATCATCAATATAGGAACCTTTGCTCTCACATTTCATTATTTTTTGGACTGCCACTGTTCTTTCAATCCACTACCACATCCCTTTTCTTGCTTTTAAAATTATTTTTGGAAAATAGATTTAAAAACTTCTCATATAAGAGTCGTTTAATTTTTTTTTTAATTATTATAATATTGATTTAGTTGTGTAATTTTTTACATTGGACATTGATTTTTTAAACTAATATTTTATTTATCTTTAATCCTGAATGAATTTTGATAGTTTGAAAGTAAATTGTAATTGTTAAAAAATAAAAATATGAATCATAAAATGTGAGGCCCACTTTTGTTCCCTGTTTTGGGCCCAGTTTCACTAAAAAGCCCTTAAGGCAAGTCACTAGTTTCCTTCTAGTTCTTTCCTTCCTTTTCTAAAACAGAAGGTATCCTAAGTTGTCTGAATGCCCTTTCACATAAGTTAAACACTAAAACTCTGTGTTTTCTTTCTTTTCTAGTTTAGTTGCTTTGGTTCTGTCTTGAGTTCTTTCCTAAAGCTTTATTTTTGTCCTTGTGCTTTTGTTACAGCTCTTTAGTTGTTTCTAGAGTAGTGGTGCTGCCCGCAAGCTTGTTTCCAGTTCTGAGGTAAGGGAAGCTAGAACTCAAACTATTTTATAGTGGTGTTTTTCTAGTTTTTGTCTGAGATTAGGTGTTGAAATATACTGATTTGATGATTGTATGGAATGGAGTTGATTGCATGTCTATTTTGCACTGGTTTTTGGCTTTGCATGTGTGAGTGCAGGTGGGGATCTGTTGTACTCACCTAAGTTTTTCACTCAAACGAGAAGTTCTCGCCTAACTGAGAATAGCAAAAACCCGTCCCTGTTCTCTGTTTTAAGTTGTCGCTCGAGCTCGAGCTCTTTAGCTTTAGCGCGATTGACAAAAGAATTGTTTCACACTTACTTGATTGCTTCCATAATTGATTGATTTACTCCTTAAAAGCATAAAGTATGATGCCATATATGTTTAATGTGATGTAATGAATTGAAATTGTTGTGCCCGGTATGAATGATATTGGATGTGTGAGGATATATTCATGGGTTGTGCTTGACGTAATTCCATGAGTCTCTTGGAGAGATCTTATGGTGGTGTTTTAGTATATGTAATTAGATAAGGATTCAAGTAAGGTTGTATCCTGACACTCTAAAGAATTAGTCAAACTCACTTAGAGTAGAGTGGTTCAAGTGGTGAGAGTAGTAGGAGGTGTTAGTCTTTGGCAGGATAATGGTCCTAGATGATCATGAACTAACCTTGTGTGTGGTAGGGTGAAACTCATTGGCAATGGCTCTGTAGAGCCGTAGAGGCCACCACAAGTGAAGGCATCCAATGAATCTGATCTCTTTACATGTATCTAGATAATTGAGTTAGAGGGTCTTGTATTGTTTGTCATCGCATGCCTTGTATGCTTACTGATCCATTTGTTTCTAATCTATTTGGTCATTCATATGTTAACAATTATTTTCTCTAGCTTACCCTTTTCTCTTTGTGTTTGTTTCCTATTTGACTTTTCTTTTTGCGACGATCACCAAATTTTGGTGTGAGTAGATGAGGAGATTTCTGAAGATCATACTGACGATGTTGTTATTTAGTTTAGGTGCATTAGTAATTATCTTTTTAGTATCTCTTGTTGGACTATTATATTTTGTAATTCATTACTTTGTGAGTAATCTTTTGCTAAATTGATGCCCTTTTAAATTATGTTTTTATGGTATTGTTCTGTGCCAATGGTTGTTCTGTGCCAATGGTTTTTCCTTTTCAATATATTTTGAGATAACTGTAATAATAAATTCTCATATACTTTTCTATCAGTGTTCTATTTTATATTATAATGATGTGATGTTCTATTTATTATAATTATTCTATAGGATGTCACATAAAACGATTTAACTAATTTATAAACAATATTTTAAAGATTTTTAATTTTATTTGCATATCATCGAATTTCTTTAGTAAGGATATTGAATGTCATTTTCAAGTGCCAAGGTTGAATTAGTCTTCAAAATATATGACTAAAGAATCTTGACCGTGAAGTTTAACGTCCGTTTATGGTAGACGTAACCATGGATGTTAGAGTTGGAGTTGTACTCTGACTGCAGATGTCTTAAGATTACTTTTATCTTTTTCGTAAATAGCGATCATTCCAACTTAAATAATAATTAATTAATTGAATTAATCTTCTGAGCAACTTAATAAAAATTTAAAAATAATTCAACTTAATCAATTTGATTGCTTTGTATTTCTTTAATACTTTTAAAAATATGAATAATTAGATTAGGATGACAACGTGATGAGCGAGACGAATTTCGCTATTTTATATTTATTTTTATAAAAAAATTCATCTATATCCTCGTATCTAAATTTAAATATTTTGAAATATTTTAAAATAAATTATAATTGTTTATATTTTATATTAGAATACCAAATAAAATTTCATGAGAACCAAAATATTTGTTAAATTTGTAAATATTAATAAAAATTAGTTGATAAAATTTAAAAATATATTTTAAAAAATATAAAAGGAAAACAAATATTCAAATTAAAATATATTTTAAATGTTTGTTTACTTCAATTTTTAAATTCTAATGAATATCTTTTTTATACACCAATAAAAATTATAATACATCATTTGATCAAAATGACACAAAGAACAAATAATAAACATAATAATAAAATTTTGACATAAATATTGTATCTTTTAAACTCTAATATATGTTTGATGTGATAAAAAAAATATTCATGACAATTACATAAAATTTTTATATTGTAGTAAATAAAATATATTTATACAATTATAGTGAAAAAATTACACTATGATTGATAATGAGTCAGAAAATAAAAAATAATTAGATAAAATATATCGAAATAGTATTCTATGAAAATAAACAATAATTAAAAATATTAAAAATATTAAAAAATTAACAAATGTGTGTCTCAAAAATAATTTGAGAGACTATTGAAAGAAATCGCACAAACAAAATAAATGTATAATTAAGAATATGATAAGATGGAAAATACCTTAGAGATTTAAGAAAACTTTTCAAACATCAACATATATACTCAATGGTTGAAAAATAACGGAAATTGTTGAAGAAAAACAAAAGAGTTATTCAAATGAAATAAAAATGAATAATAATAAGTAAATAATATTGTTTTTTATATTATCTAGTAAATAAAATGTTTATGCTATTAAACAATTAAATTGAAAGTATTAAACATTCTCATGTGAAAGAAAAATATATAATAAGTAAAATTATTAAAAAATAATAGAAATATTCAAATTTGATTCATAAAAAAAAAATTAATTGACATACATCATTTTAACATAATTACATAAAGGTTATGATAAGATAAAAAATAGACTGGAGATGCGAATGAATTTCATGATAAACCAAATAATTAGAAGAAATAAAAAATAGAAAGTGTGTGTGTGTGTGTCTATATATATATGTATATATATATATATATATATATATATATATATATAGGTTTAATTAATTAATTGTGAATATTTTAATAATTTAAATGGGAACGAGTTATGGCGGGATATGTACATTCTCATACTCATTCCCATATCCAATTGAAAAAGTCGGAAATTTTTCATACCTATACCCGGTCAATGCAAGGATTCCAATCAAAACGGAAACAAATTCAAATAATATCAACAGAGACGAATTTATTTGTCATATCTAAAATAGAGGTACCCCTTTTGTGATAGAACTTCAATGAGACTTATGTTATTTTTTTAAGTAATTTTTTTTAGGTGTAGGTCTCATAATATAGTTATAATAATATGGATATTAAAGTGAATTAACTTTGCTCTTGACATGGTGGTTTACTATTGTATAAATTAAGAAAAAGTTACTTCGACTGAATTTATGTGTTAGTAAAATTAAGTAAAAGTTATTTAAACTCAATTTACATATTAATGACTTAGAAATTTTGTAATTTTAATAGATCTACCATTAGATAGGTTAATTCACTGAAACAATTTTTTTTTTAATTTATTTTATATATTTGTTGAGGTGTAATACACTGTCAGCATGTATAATTAGATAAAAATATTTAAAAAAGTAAAATTGTTAAAATATTTAACACACACATATATATATATATATATATATATGTAGCATTTTAGTTTCTAATTACAAATAAACTCTTTTATTTTCCTTTATCCAAAATGAAACTGTGAAAAATATAAGTGTAGAGTTAGGAGTCTTATCTTAGATGGAGATGTACAATATGCAAGAAAATGGATGTATAAATTAATTCATTAAATATAAAAATTTCAACAAAAACTCCTATTCTGAAATAAAATATATAATTTAGAAAAAAAAATATAAATATAAAAAATTTATCTTTCGTTGTTTTAATAATCCGTCCATTATATAATTAAAGATATTGCATCTCAATTACAAGAAATGAACAAACATATAAGGAAAAGTTATTGTTAGATTGGTAGTGCGGTAAACGTCTCAAGAGAAAAGGTTAGGATACTCGAGAAGTACCAACATGTCCTAGGTTCTACAAATACTAAGGTTTATGAAAGTTAGGGATGGTAACGTGGGTTAGTCCGATCTATTTAGGCTCGGTTTGTATTTGACTTGCACAATGCGGATCAACTTGTCTCGTCTTGCATAGAGCTGTCAAAACGGGTAATCCGGTCGGACCCAGCTCGATCCATTATGGGTTGATAATTTAGTGAGTCAACCTAACTCACTTTTTAGTTAGCCAAAAAAATTTGAACTCGGTCTAGCCCACCACGGGTTGACGGGTTAAACGGGTTGGCTGCTCATGGGTTCACTTAATTAAAAAAGATTTTATTTTTTTATTTTTTTCAGTCAAAACTAAATTGTAATTCTAATTAAAATCTAAATAAACTTTAATACAATCTAAATACAAACCAAAATAAAAAAAAAATATAAATTATTTATGTGTTGGATAAAAAAATAACTTAATATGTTTCAAATGTAAAACCCAACTTAATAAAAATAAATAAAAACATTTGTGTGACCCTTTTATCTGCGGGTTGGTGAGCCAACCTGGTTCACCACAGGTTCAACCCGGATGAGTCGGGTAAAAAATCAACGCATATTGAAATTTGTAAAAAAATTTCAACCCAACCCGGCATGAACATGTGGTGAGCCAGGTTACCTCGCGGGTTTCGATCCATTTTGACAGCTCTAGTCTCGCATTTTTAACACGGGTTGAAAAATCTGACCCATTTCACATAAGTGCGGGCTCGTGGGCCCACGAACCAACCCACTTTTTTAAAATTTTTTATTTTTTTAAAATTCTTATGATAAAACTTTTAATGTTCAAAAAATTGAAAAACTTTAAGAAGTTCACAAAATTAATAAGCAAGAATTTGAAGAGTTGGATGATAAATTGATAATTCAACATTTTTATCATATTCATATTCGTACTTTAACATAGAAGATGTATTCTTCAAATATTAACACATTAAAAAATATATAATACTTGTCTTTTTCAATCATACAAGAATTCAAAACGTTAATGCAAGAGTCTAGAAAAAAGTAACTGATATATACAAGTGTAAGTTTTTTTTATACGGACTTACGGATCAGTCCACACAGATTACGGGCTTCGATGAGCCAAGATAGTGTAGGTATGTGAATTCACTATTCTGACCCACCCCGCATTATTTTTGCAGGTCTACGACTGACCCGAAGGTCAGGTCCATATATCCACCCCTAATGAATGTTATAAAGTATGAAAGAATATAAAATGTCTTAGAAGTATTTGAATTACCCTTGTACACTTTGTATCTAAAAAGGGTTAACTACAATAAAATGCTGTGATGTATAAACTTTTGGTCAAAGTTGATTTCTGAAGTTGTTCCTAACATATTCTGATTATGTTGTCCCATATAAGCACTCAATAATATTGCTTGTGTCAAACTTCTACATAATGAAGATTTTCAACCAATAACCCCAATCTTTAATCATTGTTTTTTGTCTCAGTAGCTTCAAAAGAAAACTACACCAACATTTCAACCAACATATTTGGACTGTAGAGAATGTTAACTGGGCAGTTTCTTTCTGCACCTTTGTATGTTTCTTCTTTCAGCCCATATACAAAAACTTTTCAATTGTCCTTTCTGATTATACAATTTGAAAGTTTATTTTCCCTTAATTATATAATTTAAAAATAAAAAATAACTTCCGAAAGTTGTAAAAAAAATTTAAAAAAATATAATTTTCGAATTTCACAGTTTGAAAGTCAATCTTTCAAATTATACAGTCTAAAAAAGTCATCTCTTACTTTTAATTTATACAATTCAAAAATATTTTCTATAAAAAATGACTTTTGAATTGAATAAATAAAAAATTATTTTTAATTTCTAAATCATATAGTTTAGGGTCATTTTTAATTTTTAAATTATACAATCTGAAAAGAAAAAGTAGATTTTTTTTATTGATGCAGAAAGAAATATTTGGAGATGGAGGGAGGAGCCACTGTTAATTGTTGACAAACCCACAACTAAGAACTGAAAATTAAAATTAATAGTTTAGCAAGAGAAACAAGAAATGTGAGACGTTGGACACTAAATAAAAACATTAAATGAGTGAATGAGTTTTTTTAGATTTTTTCTTTTTAAATTTAGATAAGTTCAATTTAATTGTATAAGCTTATCCAAACATCTTTTAGTTTTTAAATATTATGTTTAAAATCAATTAAGTCCCTTTTTTTCTTAAAATAAAAGTTCAATAACTTAATGGAAACTCAATTTATTTAAGTCCTACATGAGGTTATATATAGAAGTTCACATATGTAGCTTTTCTAATTCATATGCATTGATTCTATTTCATAGAAAAATAATTTTTTGTCTAAAAGCGTTTATGAAGAAACTTATTGAAAGATGTTCTATCTTAATTATTCTTCTTTTATACTTGTCATAATATTTCATATACTGTTCTAGTGTCTACTAACTCATCCAAAAATCTAAAAAAAAAAAACTACTATACAGGATAAGCCAACATTAAATAAATGAACAAGTCTCTAAATAGACTAATAATTAACTTTAATGTCTAAATAAATTAATAGATTACTATAATTATACAATGAAACTTTAAAGAAAACATGTTGTAGCTATGGTTACATTTGGGCTTCATTCTTTACCAAAGGCCCAAGCCCGAAAAAAAAAACAAAGTAGGGTCTCAAGCAGCCCATAACCAATCAAAACCACACGTAACTCAACACCCATTTACAATTTCAAGCTCTGTGGTTCCAAATGCATTATCTATAATTTGCGTCCTTCAAACTTAAAAGAAAAAAAGATAAGCACTACTACAATTCTGCACAATAAGTTTGTAATTTATTGAAAACCCCCTAGATCTAGGGTTTTCTGTTTTCTGTTTTGTTTTCTGTTGATCGTTGGTTAGGGCTGTCTGTTAATTAGTTAGGGTTTGTTTTCGTTCTCACGGAGACTATAAATAGATCTCCTTCATGTACAAAGATAAGGAGAAGAATACAGAGAATAAAAGGGAATACAGTTCTTTTATGCTTACCTTCGAAGCTCTCCTCTCTCTCGATCTTTCTTTCTTCTCCTCTTTCTCGTGCTTCCTTTCTTTTCTCATGTTCCTCCTTTGAAGCTTCGTCGCCATGACAGCTTTCTTCGCATTGAGGGTTCGAGGGTTTGATACCCCTAATGTTGGGTTTGGGCCGCAATATGGTATCAGAGCAGGTTCATAGCCTGCTCTGTTTCCGTTTGCCCACTCTACAGCCTAATTCAGTCAATCTGCAAGATACAGGACCAAGTCTTGCAACATGGAAGACAAAATCAACAATCAAGAATCTAAGGAAGAAAAACCAATACAGCAGATGGAAAGATTGGATCTTGACCAATCTTTGATTCCCACAAGTCCCTACTATATTCATCCTGGGGAAAATCTAGGACAGGTCCTCACTACTCCTTCCTTAAATGAAACCACTTATAATTCCTGGAGCAGGAATATGAGAAGAGCCTTATTGTCCAAAAATAAATTGAAGTTCGTGGATGGGAGCATCAAGACTCCAGCAAGAGATGATCCTCTGTATGAAACTTGGGAGAGAGCCAATGTCATGGTTCTCTCCTGGATTGTTAGAACACTCTCACCTCAGATTGCTGAGAGTGTCATCTACATAGAATCTGCAAGAGATTTATGGAAGGACCTGAAAGAAAGGTTCACTAAAGGTGACTACTTCAGAATTTCTGACCTTCTGCAGGAAATGCATTCTGCCAAGCAAGGAGAAAGAAACATCACCCAATTCTTTACGGATATAAAGACCATATGGGAGGAATTGGAATTCCTACGCCCTGTCCCTAATTGTGTTTGCGGTAAATCTTGTGACTGCAACCTTTCCAAGATTTTCATAAAGCAGAGAGAAGTTGAGTATGTGATCTGTTTTCTGAAGGGTCTGAATGACAGCTACAACACAGTGAAGACTCAAATCCTGCTCTTAGATCCTCTTCCCAATATAAACAAAGTCTACTCTCTTATTATGCAGCAAGAAAGGTAGAATAATGGCAGTGCTAACCTAGGAACTGAGGGAAAAGCTCTCTTTAACACCTCTGAAAGACATGGAAAGTCTCAAGATCAAGGCAATTGGAGAGGTCAAGGAAGAGGCTTCATGCCCCGATCTCAAGGAAGGGGAAGAGGAAGAAATCCTAACTATGGCAAACAGTGCTCCTACTGTCATAAGATGAATCATACTGTTGAAGAATGTTATTCTAAGCATGGATACCCACCTTGGTACAAACAAAGAAATGATGGCAGCAACAACACTCAAGAAAGGGGCAGTCAAGAAAAGAGGGAACAACAAGTTTGTAATCTCAACATTAAGGAAGACTCTGTTGACAAACAACAACCAGTGAAAGATGAATCTACCAAAGGATTCACAGCAGAACAAATGCAGAGACTTTTAAGACTCCTTGATGACACTAAAGGTGCTGGACACAACATCAACCAAATACAGAGACGTGATAATGACTCAAGCAGGAATTCACAAGGTAAGAATCTTTGGATTCTTGATACTGGTGCCACAGATCATGTCACACACAATAAAAATTGCTTCACTACCTTTTTCAAAATAAAACCAGTAAAAATAAAATTGCCCAATAATAATGATGTCACTGCTCAATTTGCTGGAACAGTCCAATTCTGTGCTGATTTGATTCTTTTTAATGTTCTATATGTTCCAGAATTTCATTTCAATTTAATTTCAGTTCAAACCTTAATCAAGGATTTGAACTGTAAACTAATTTTTTCT
>Ga0214544_1011901_pt1 | contig 11716 bp, 6 predicted proteins | sample CNSS3metaG_FD_160074 | JGI IMG/M metagenome (GOLD analysis project Ga0214544, IMG submission 160074) | Root nodule microbial communities from cowpea collected in UCLA plant growth center, Los Angeles, California, USA - CNSS3 | ecosystem: Host-associated > Plants > Roots > Nodule | place: USA...
GATCACCTATTTCGGTGGGAGCAGATGTGGTTGCAGTGTCAAAGGCACTTCTGGAGGATGAAGAGCCATCGTGTTAGTGTTGAAGAGGAGGTTTCCAGTGGGAGCTTTAGCAGTGGTCAGTAGTACATAGTTTATTAGTTTAGTTTAAGTGTATAAGTGATATATTTTTATAGTCATACCTTTTGTAAGACTGTATTAATATATTGTGTACACTGGATTATCTGTTTTGGAACTATGATGAAACTCCCTATTTTTTTTTATTAGTTTTAAGCTGCTAAAAATTGGGATGTTACAGTGACAGGGAAGCCACAACTCTTCAATGTTTTTTTATTTATTTATTTTCTATATATATATTTTAAAAAATATTTTCATATTATTTATATGAATTTAGTTAATTTTTTTTAAAAATTTAAAAATTAAGTTTTGTCACTCTTTTGTAATTTTTTTTACTTCTTTATTTGATGTCTCTCTCTTCTTTACCTTCATTTCCTACTCTCCTCCTCTTTCTATCTCAATTTTCATCATCAATCTTTTATTATTTTTGAAAGCAAATTACACCACAACAAGATTGAGGAATTAAGAAACATTTTGGACTAAATAATTTTTTCTTTGAGTAACTTCCTTTTTTACCCCCTTTTTTTGAAACAATATGTTTTACTCTTGTATGTGGCTTTTCTATGCTCTAGGCATATTTCTATTTGCTAGAGATTATAAAATCATACTCTAATTGTTTATCAAACTCTTTTTTGTGTAAATAGAACTATTTTAGGCTTTGAAGTTGGGTAAGGGAAGAACAATATTAAGAATATATTTTAAGGTGTTGGAAGTTCCACATCGACTAGAGTTAAGGCTATTTCATGCTATATAAGTGGGGTGCAAAACTCACCTTACAAGTCGGTTTTGTGGGGTTGAGTCAAACTTAAACTTCACTTCTAATATCAGGTAAAGGAAGCTAATCATTTAAAAGTTATTAATTTTCTTAAAATATTGAGTCTTGGTTTTCATATTTAATTTGTGATATTCATAAATTTATCTTTTCCTACATAAGACGGAGACTGAATTTTTAGCAAGCACTATGTTGTATCTCCCCAGTGATACCCCCTCCTTAAAAACCTAACAAATGGTATCAGAGCCAGCGATTAAAACTGGCTCAGACGAATGCAATATGGTTCTAGTATCGAAAGTCTTCTAACAAGGGTTCCAAGTAAGCGTGTCCCGTTAAGAAAAAAAACGGCGGTACAAAAAAGGAAGGAGCACTCGTGCCCATAAACCCATTGTCTTAAGGTTTTGGTTGAGAGTGGTGTCAATACCTTATATAGTTGGGCTCAGGTCTCATTGATGTTGGATCTCCCCAGTGATACCCCCTCCTTAAAAACCTAACACTATGATCATCTATATTGAAAGGGATATTGCAACAAGCTTTAGTTCTAATTAAATTATTGAAGATTTTAAGTTATTAAGACAACTTTTGATTATTTTTTTAATTTTATTGTTGATGATAAACTTTATGTTACACTTTCATATATATATATATATATATATATATATATATATATATATATATATATATATATATATATATATATATTATTGTCATATATTTTGGATTATATTATCATGTGTGCTTATTTTGAATTGAGAAAATAATGTCAGGAAATGAATTTTTTTTAATTAGAAAAAATAATTTATATATAAAAAAGAAAATTTGGTTCCCCTAATTTGTTTGTCCAAGTCCTACCACTGCTCTTAATACAATTTTTCAAGAGGATCAACCGAAGATCTAATAAACTCTTGTACTAATTCTTCTTTCATGTTCTAGCTTTAGTATTATTGTCACCCTCAATTCGAACAATAGACAATATATCGTATGTATGGTAGTTGACAATAGTTTTACTATCAATATAAAATATACAATTATCGTAAGAGAGAAAAAAACAAGAAACACACGTACACAAAGATAAGTTCATTTTCACAAGAGTAAATCTTATATGCAAAACCTTAATCTAAACACGAAACATTTATCGTAAAACCAACTTAGGAAAAAAAAATTCTAGAAAATACATGTGATCAAATAAAAATATTTTACTCTTTAAGAAAATCTCTATGATACACTTGAATAGATGTATATACAAGATATTTAAAGAAAAGATCGAAAAAGATATTTTAGGGATAATATTTTTTATGAAATGAAGATTAAATAATTTCTTTCTTTATTTATACATTTTTTAATTTATATAATAAAATGTTTGTATTCCATTCTATTTGAATATTTTTACTACAATCTATCCATAACGTTTTTATTTATATTTCGATGTAAATAAATTTCAAGTAGTTGATCTGTAGCTTTTTTTAATATTTGAAATATAAAAATTAAGCTAATAGTATATAATGCGTAATTTTCGTACATAGTATAATATTGTAATAGTTAAAAATAAAATTATTTTAGAAATTGTAGCCGAGCTTGATGTGACAATGTGCTTATATTAATGTGTACTTGGTTTTTCTTAATTATTACTTTTGACATGCTCGTAAAGAGAAAGAAAGAATAAAAGATCTCGTATTTTTAGGACACCTACTTCATCTAATAATTGCGATCATTGTTTCCTTTTCGCTCGTGGATTCAATCAGTTGAACCATAACCTTTTTTTCTTACGCTCAATATAAAAATATCATATAAACAAAGATGTATTGTTTAAGAAAAATATAAAATATAATAAAAGGTAAAGAGTTAAAATAAAGTAAAAGTAACTAATAATTTTATTCTTCTTTTCTCTCATCCTTTTTCTTTACTAATCAACATCTCTCACTTTCTATTTCTAATAATTGCTCTCAAGATTCCGTTCCAGTAAAAAAAGAAGAATTTATTAACATTAACTATAGTATTACTAATAGTTAAATAAATACTTAAATAATATTTACATTACTTTTTAAAACCTTTTTAAAACAATTTTCTTCATAAGTTACAAGGAAAGAAAATAAACAAAAATTGGAATATATATTTTCTTTTTCACATTCTTGGTTGTTTGAGTGTTTTTATGAAGTAAGATGATTATATTTATGATTTATTGTTATATGAATAGTGAGGCTTAAAAAGACTATAAATAGAGAAAATTTTGAATTTGAATTTTAAGATATGAGGAATTGAATTATTAATGTATATGAAGTTTATTGAAGTATCTATTGTTGAGAAATTTATGAATTTATTTTGTTTGATTTAGGTTATATATTTAGAGCATGTGGTTTTGAAATTCTGATTAATGAATTAATTAGGAATACAGATATATTTGTTATCTTTTTTTCTGGTAATCAATTACAAATGTGGACTTGTGTCAAGATATTTCTAGAATTTTAAGATTTTATCTTAGATAAATCTATGATGCTTTCGTACCTCAATTTGAAATGATGATTTGATTGAGGTGTGTCCGTCGATATATGCTTGTTTCAGAGATTTTGGTTGTGATATAGTAGTTTAAGTTAATTGTTTCCATGGAGAAATACTAATCTTTTAAGTTCAATCAAAGTGTATTGAAAGGGATTTGTTATATGAAACTATTCTGACTTTATTAGTATCTAATTCATATAAAGGAAGATTTAGGTGATGAGAATCAAATGAGGTTTAACTTGGCAAACAAAAGAGGATCATACTTAGGGAGCTAGTAAGGTTAATCCTGTCATGACTGGATGACATCAGTGAGTTCCATTTAATAACAAGTTGTAGTAAAGAATGAGATGGTGGTAAGTATGATAGGTGCAAAGTTTCATGAGTCCATTCAATACATTAGTCTTCGAGAAATAGATTCTATATTTATTTTGTTGTTGAGTCGCTTTGGAATGATGTTTGTTTGAGCCATTGGGCTTATCCATGTGGGTTGATACCTAGTGTTTGAATTGATGAATGTGAACTATTTGCGTTTTTGAACTGAGTAATGAGAACCTAAAAATAATAATAATAAAAAATTAAAATTAAAATCGAAATTTTATGTATGTATTTTTTTCTATACTAAAAATTTAAAGGATTTAAAAAGGTCATTTTGGAGATCGATTCTGAAAACTCCTTCCCATTTCAATTCCTATAAGTCAGATTCTCCCATCCATCTCCATTCTCCCTTAAAAATTGACCTTCTTTCTGTTTTCTTGAAGATCTAATGTCATAGAAGTGGTTAGTCTAAAGGTTTCTACCATATAATTCGATTTCATCTTAATGTAAGTTCAAGTTTCTGTCATCTTTGTAGATGTTTTCTTATACATGTAGTTTTCCTGAACTGCATGTATTTTCTTTGTTTCCTAGATAAAATTTCATCTCGCTATGGTTTTAAAATCATGCCTTGATCACTGATCGGACTTTTTGTTGTGTAGTTATAGCAATCTTAAGTGGTGGAGCCGTGTAGGGGAAGAACAATGATAAGTGTATTCTATAAGGGAAGGGAAGCTAAATTCTTTACAAATTTTAAAGTCATAATGTTGAATTAAAATATTGGAGTAGGATCTATAGTTGCATGTTGACCTAAATAGGAGAACGATATGAAATTATTTTGTATTCTAGTTCGAAATGTGAAGTTGATTGAGACTTTTAATTCTGTCAAATTGTGGATTTCTGAGTATTAGAGTGGTTTAGGGAATCTTCAGTTAAAATATATAATTTGAAACATGTTGAATTGGTGAGTGATTTGGAAACATGACTGAAATGTAATTCTTCATACTATAAGAATATAGAGATGAGATAATTAAATTTGATGTCATAATGATGAATGTGACATATTGTGATTGAAGTGTAATTCTCTATACGGTAAGAATATAGAGATGAGATAATTAAATTTGATGTCATAATGATGAATGCGACATATTGGTTGCTTATTAGAATGTTGTATGTGTGTAAATGTTGGAAATTGAGAATAGGAATGAGAAAAATATGAGTTGATAAGGAAGCTCTAAATTTCCAGAGAATCTATTTTATCTATAGTCTTGCCACTGGACGTAACCCTGTGACGTTTTGTTTATAGAGGTGGTTTATATATTGCCAAATGGTTTCCTTTGCCTGTCACAAATTATATTTATTATTATATTGTGTTATGTGTTAAAAACAATAATAGAAATAAATTACGCACAAAATTACAAATTTTAATTGTATAAAAATCTATTTTTTTACGATTAAATTCTTATACAATTATCTGTATAACTAGTGAAGACTAGGGAAAATAAATATTTTTATTGAAAAAAGAAGAAAAAGTTAAACTATACATAACATATCTATTGTAGAGTCATATTACAAACTCAATTATATCTCTTGGAACATAAGGTTACTTGTAAAAGTTTTGGGCTATATGGTTGTCGCATTAGCTATTTCTGAGGAGAATTACTAATCTAGGATAAGGTCAAGTGTATTGAAGGGGACTTGTGGTTTGGGACTATCATGACTCTACTAGTATCAAACTCACATAGAGGATGATAACTAGGTGGTGAGATTCGAATGAGACTTCACAGAGCAAACTGTATGATATGAAAAGGATCATACTTAAGGAGCTAGTGAAGTTAACCATGTCAATACTGGATGAGATATATGATGTTCCACATGAGTTATTGTTAGGAAGAGGAAAAGAGGTTCAATATCATAGGTGCATAATCTCACGAGTCCATTCAACATATTAGTCTTCTGGAAGAAAGAGTCTCGAGTTTAGAAATTTCTCTGTTTCTCCGTAGTTTGATGCTTGGACTTTATTTAACTAACTTTATTTTAATATTTTAGGGAAAATTTAGATATCTTTCAATTATAGATTTTCTTTTTGTGTGATATTTAGCTCACCCTTTCATTTTGTATCTTTTGTTCCTCTTATTCTTGGGATGATGATATATTGTGTATCTACGGGAACCGAAGAGCTTATGTACCAGCAATGAAACTAGAGCTATCAACTAAAGAAGTAGAATAGAATGAGTTAGAGAATATGTGTTAGCATTTTGAAAGACTGTATTAAGTTTTTTAGTTCCTACTTTGGATGAGGTGAGTTAAGAACTAATTTTAACAATAATTACTTATGTTATTAATGAGTTATAATCTTAATTATAATTAATAAGAAAATGATTAAGAAAATAGGGTTGTTTTAATAATCTTTATTATAAGATATTATTGTTTTCATATTAATCTTATTCTTTTAAATGCGTTATGTGAGTTTTTATGTTGATGTTTGAAGAAAATATTCCCTGAGTGAGTAGTTGCGTAATAATATATGGAGAAATGTGACAAGATGATTCAAGAACTTATTTTTTACCAAATATATTTTGAGATTATTCATAATTAGTTTGATGTGTTACTATTTTTTGTATAATATTTCTCATCGTTTTTTATGCATTAGCATACCATTACATTTGTGAGTCTCTTGTTTTCTTTCTAATCCGAGATCGTTAATGATAGACCTTAGTTAAGTGATAAGAGGGTCATGACCTCCAAAATTTGTTTTTCTTGTATATATATATATATATATATATACGTATGTATGTATGTATGTATATATGTATGTACAGAGAGAGAGAGAGTTCTTTTTTAATTTAATGTATTGATGATACCTTTAAAAATTTTATACATTTATATTGGATTTAAGTATGCTTTTAATATCAAAGTTTTAATACGAAATTAGAATTTGTGTATATCCAAAACTTTAATATATTTTTATTCCTAAATTTAAAAAATGAATGAATATAATTTTTTTAATCCAGTTACTTAAAATTACTTAAAAGCGTCAAATACTTTTTATGTTATCATTTGAATTGTTTACACTGTTTAACACGTTTCCGCTTTAATATCGGCTAGAAGCGCGTTTGACACATCAAGAAAATTTAACGCAATTGGGTTAAAGGACTATATTAACTCATTTGTAAAGTTTGTGAATTAAAATATATTGAAGTTTTGATTTCAATAAAAAATCAAAGTTCATGAACTAAAAACATACTTAACTTCTTATTTTGGCATCCTTAAATTTTTTTCTGAAAATCCATCATTGATGATCGTATATATTTTTTATATACAGAGTAGTGTTAGGTGCTGAAGGTGACAACAACACAAAAATTAGAATGGGGAACTGAAGGATTAATATAAAAATATTTTTGATAATCTATTTAACTTTTTTACGCTTATAAAAACTATATTAAGTTCCTATGTTATGTTTTAAAATATTTATAAGTTAATTTTGAATATATTTGAAACACAATATGTAAGGACCCACTAACTTCCCCTCTCTATACACTCTCTTCTTCCCCAACTACTCTCACAGAACCACACTCCACCCTTCCCTGTTTTCCTTCCCTCTAAACAACTGCACAGTCCCTCTCTCAAGCTAAGCCCAATTTCTTTTCCCATTCTAATCACTCCCCCTTTGTTACAGCTGCTGAAACCCAGAACCAGGAGAAGAACTCCTCCTCTAGTTGAGTCATCCTCCCCTTCCGGTAAGTCAAATTCAGTTTTTCCTTAATTCTCTTCAATTCTGGAATTTTGGAGTTTGATACCTACCAAAACCGAATTAGGGTCTTGTACTCACCCAGAGTTTTCGAATTTCAGCCCCTTAGGTTGAGGATTTGAGGTGCCCTTGTGTTACAGTCTTGCTTGTGGTGATTTTGAAAAGGTAAGGGAAGCTAACCGAAATTCTGTCCATTTGAGCCGTAAATTATGTTTTGTATGATATTGGTGTGCTGAATTGATTGATTTAAATGCTTGTGTGAGTGTATGATCATGATTGCTCTGAATTTGCGTTCTTGCATGTGAAAACAGTGGGATGATCTGTTATTTTCGCCTAGGCGGGTGGTTCTCGCCTAAGCGAGACTATCAGAAAGACTCACCCCTGATATTGAGCGAGGTCTCGCCTAGGCGAGCTGGAGTCGCTTAAGCGAGATACACTCTCGTCTAAGCGAGCCAGTTTAGCCTGAGTGAAGAGTTCGCCTAGTTTTTAATCCTTGCCACTGTTTGAGTCTCGCCTAGGCGAGATAGCCTCGCCTAAGCGAGATGGCTTCTCGCCTGGGCTAGATTGCCTAGCTTAAGCGAGATTCACTGCAGTGGAGCACATCAACTTCTGTTTTAAGGGGAAAACGACATGTTTTACTGTGATTTCGTGCAAGGAAGCTCTTATATGCTCGATAGATCATTATTTAATGTATTGTGTGATGAGATTAGAAGAGTATGAGTATATAGAGTGATGGTTGGAATGGAATTTCAAGGGAAATTCATAGGAGTTGTTAGTGTGTAAGGACGTGTGGAATCCATATTGGTTGGTATCCTGAAACTCCAATAATCATTCGCGCTCAGATAGAGTAGAATGGATTATGTTGTGAGGAGTAGTAGGAGGTCCTAGTCTTTGGACTTGATCCAGTCCTAGACGCGAAGGGGACTTACCCTGGGAACGGTCGGGTGATAACCCCTTGTGTCTAGACTCTGCAGAGTCTGGGAACCGTTACAGATGCAAGCCACCAAGAGCTCCAATGTCGCTTACACAATCCGGATATCGAGTCTAGAATTTTAATTATTGATCTGTGTGTTATGAGTGATGTAAATGATGCTTTGCATTATCTTTCTTTTCTTTCAGTTAGCTTACCCTTTCATTTGTTCATGTGGTTTTTCTCTTGTGGTTTCTCCTTTGCTATGATCGTCTATTGTTGGTGTGAGCAGAGCCTAGTCCAGGTGATGACGCCCCCCTTCAGAGCAGGAATTGACCCCCCTCTTACTCAGTGTTGTAGTAGTTTTGAGCCAGACTTTTGAGGAGTCTTAGCTTGACAAGTTAATTAGGCCCCATTATGTTTTTGGATGATTGTACTAGACTCATATACTATGTATACATATATAACTGTTAACTCTACTATCTGCTATGTCTGACCATGATATAATGTTTTGTTTGATAGTGTGAAAAACTATTAAATGAGATATTACACAATACGGTCTCATTTTAAGAACAGTCAAATACACCAGTTCATCCCAATTATTAATATTAGAAGACCTTCTAATTATCGAGTTCTATATTATAAGAACAGAAATTGAATTGTTACGCGAATGTTTTATGTATTATATATTGATTAATTTTTTATATCATATAAAATCAATACAAAAATATTTAATTACTTTATATATATATATATATATATATATATATATATATATTTATTATATATATATAGAAATTTGCGGAGTGTCGCGCTTGCACTTCTATATCTCTTATTATGCATATATGGAACTATTAATTTTATTGTGCATATTAGGGACAAAAATAGGCAAGCATAATTTTATTGGTTCAATATATAGTTCAATTTCATCACGGCTCCATATAATGTTTACTATGTCCCCACTCATTCCCCCACCAAACTTTTGAATTTATTCCTAATAAACACGTTATTTAAAGATAATAATTATAAAATTAATAAATTTACCAGAAATCTAATATGCAATTTAATAATTAATTCAAATTGTTTTAATTAAAATTATTTTCTGTTTTCTAGGCTTTGAATTTTAAAATAAAAAAAGTACTGATTCTCTTACTTTTACTTTAACTTTTTGTCTTTAATCAAGCACAGCTTAATCACAGATAGATTAATTGTGTTTAATAATTTATTTATTCTACGGAGTTTTTTTTTAATTAACTTTTATGTTTAAAAGTATTATATGTTTATATATATGATTAAAAACAAATAACATCAATACATAGTGATATAAATTATATTTAATACACAAAACAAAAAGCTACATACAACACTATAATCTTTTATAATAAATTTAGAGAAAATTATTAAATTGATTTATTTTTAAACTGACCAAATCAAGAAAATTAAAAATATTATACCGAAAGAAAAAGAAAGCCTTTAGTATAATTATAATAATGATAATAATAATTGTGATACCCCTCTTTCATGACTTCATAAAAACAGAAACGCTGTCTCCATTCCTTCTCATTTTCTCACCTTTTCTGCTGTCCAAACCCCTTCCAACCTCTTTTCCATAATTCTGCTATCTCATTTTGTGCCTGATTTCGTGCTCAGATTCTGGAAGGACTAGCTCAACAGGATTCCCAGCCGCTTCCTCTCTTGGCCCCCATTCTCCTAGGTAGGTTCCATCTTCATCTCAGTCCATTTCCAAACTAGAATTCACTAGTTAACCTCTGTGTTTTGGTCCTGACCGCGTAATTTTCCTTCTCCATGTCCTAGTGGTGGATTCTCCTAGGTCCAACTGAAACTTCTGCTCTCTCATAGTTTGCTTGGTTCCACCAAATTGAATTCTTGACAAAAAGGTAAGGGAAGCTAACTTTGTAACTCATTTTGGTGTGAATTGCGTTTGGGAGTGCTTTAATTGCATGATTGCTTGTGTAATTGATGTTTGAGACTGCTAATGTATGAAATTGAGTGGGGATGGTCTTTGAGCGAGTTTGCATGTGCAGAACAGGGAGGATTTTCTGGTAGTTTCGCCTAGGCGAGTTGGTCTCGCCTGAGCGAAAATACCAGAAGCTCACCCCTGTCATTGTGCGAAATCTCGCCTGGGCGAGCTAGAGTCGCTTGAGCGAGATAACTTCTCGTCTAGGCGAGCCAGCTTCGCCTGAGCGAGAATTCGTCCAGAACTTCTTTTTGCCACTGTAAGGGCTCTCGCCCAGGCGAGGGCAGCCCGCCTAAGCGAGATAACCTCTCTAGCTTAGGCGAGACCCTCTAGCCTAAGCGAGATTCCCTGCAGAAGATTGGTTTTCCCACTCTTTTGATTCCTTGATGCTTGGTTGGTTGCTTTAAGATGATGATGGTTGATAATGCATGTGATCCTTATGTATGTTAAACTATATGAAGGAATTGAGTGTGAACTTGATGTGAATGGAAGTATGTTAGAGTTAGGATTTCAAGGGGAATCCTAAGGTTTGTGGTCTAGTAAATGTAAGGGCATGAGGACTCAGATTGGTGATATTCTGACGCTTCCAGTAACCATCAAGACTCAAGTAGAGTATGATGGATTACGTCGGGGGAAGTAGCAGGAGGTCCTGGTCTATGAATCCGATCCATCATAGAGGTGATGGGATTTACCTTGAGAGTGGTTGGGTGAATACCCCTTGTGCCAAAACTCTGCAGAGTTTAGGAACCATCTCAAGTGCAAGTCACCAAGAGCTCCAATGCCGCTTACATAATCCGGATATCGAGTCTAGAATGAGGAGTGGTGTTGTGGTCAGGATTAATTTGATGATTTAATCGATTGTGCAATAAAAGTCTATTTTCTGTCTTAGCATAATAAATTGCATAATTTGCTTTTTGTTCAAGTTAGCTTACCCTTCTAGTGTTTATGGTGTTCTATGTGTCTTCTACTTTTGCTATGATCGTCTTTATCGAATGGCGTGAGCAGATAAAAATGCAGGCGAAGATATACCTTTCCTGGACAGGCGTTGAATGGGCTTCCAAGGCGTTTTCTGCTGTAGTAGTCAACCGTTTTCCCTAGCGAATGTTTAGGATATTTTATAACCTTTTAGTGGTGTGGACTGTACATGTTGATCAGCGTATGTATTTCTTTTTGGATGACTGTATTAGATTATGCTAGCCTATGTCATCATCTGCTCTGAACTATTAAAATCTAAATGTTTTGTTTAATGGTTTAAAAGCTATAAAACGGGATGTTACAATAATAATAATAATAATAATAATAATAATAATAATAATAATAATAATAATAATAATAATAATAATAATAATAATAATAATAATAATAATAATAATAATAATAATA
>Ga0214544_1011911_pt1 | contig 11708 bp, 6 predicted proteins | sample CNSS3metaG_FD_160074 | JGI IMG/M metagenome (GOLD analysis project Ga0214544, IMG submission 160074) | Root nodule microbial communities from cowpea collected in UCLA plant growth center, Los Angeles, California, USA - CNSS3 | ecosystem: Host-associated > Plants > Roots > Nodule | place: USA...
TTTAAGCTTACGGGGGAGTTTTGTTGGGTTTTTATTTTAATAAACTTAAATGTATTAGCCGTTGGGTGGTTAATGTACTAGCCGTTGGGTGGTTAATGTACTAGCCGTTGAATAGTTAATGCACTAGCCGTTGGATAGTTAATGTACTAGTCGTTTATAGCCGTTGGGAGTACAACGGACGAAAATTGTAAGCCTATAAATTGTATTGCATATGGCATGAATAATCACAATGCAAAGTGAATAAGTTTTCCATTTTAGAGCCTCTTTCTCCTAACGTGGAACACTCATTACTTGTTTAAGGATGTTATCAATACAAAAATGTCAACTCTAATACCAGTTGTTGGGGATAAAACTTAAGATATTCTTATCGATGGAACACAAACTAACCATAAAAAAGAATATAAATAAATTTGAGACTTCTTCATTTATATGTTACTTGATCATTTCTACCAAGATACTCAAGACCAACCTAAAACAATAAACCTATGAAACTTTTTCGCTTATATTTTACTTAATCACTTCTATCAAGATACTCTCATTCTGAGCGACCTGTCAAATTCAGTTCAGCCATACCATTAGTCATGCACATACTCATTATCAAACTAAATCACAAAACCAATCAATTTGCTAAAAAAGCAGGTTAAAAAAAATCACAGTTATAACTTTTTTTTTTCTCAACTAAAACAACACTCAATTTAATTAGTCATTTTCTTCTTTTATTCCACGCAAACTTTTTTTTTAACAAATATTAATATATATTAGAGATTTCAATTTAACTATAATACAGAAAATTTATTTAAACTTTTAAATGTTAAACATTTATAAACTTACGTAATATTTAAGGTTTTAGCATCACAGAATTACAATATTACATATTATTAATATTATTTCATTCATAGATGCCAAACTCATTTTACAGACAAAAAAAAAAATGCAGATGCAAGGCTCATAAAAAATATTTACATATGAAACTTATTCAAAGTTTTTTTGCAAGAAGTACAGATGTTCAAGTCCCATATATTTACACTGTTTAATCTAGGTACATAGATAACCCAAATTGCGTGAATGTCTAATATAGGTTACAATAACATATATACACACGCAATATCGAATTTGTTTGAAGTTTTTTCTAACATTGAAATGGATACAACAATGATTCATTTGGCATCTCCTAAGCAATCCAAGTCTAGAAGACGAAATAATCTGGTGACGTAATCGCCCTAGGATTAGAGCAAAGAATTGAAGAGTGCTAGCAATCCTTGGTTCTGGAATACTCTGGAGGAAGAGATGGGCACCTTTCATTCATATGAGAGTATGGTTGCATGGTGTTGTATTCAGGTAATTCCATTCTATACTTCCCTTTAATTTGACAATAAGGAAGCTTCACAGTGTCTCCATCATTGCACCATTTTGGTAAGCGACTAGAATTGGTCTCAAAAAAATTGAGAATGTAAGCATCTTTTATCTGCATTTATTGCACAGAAAGTAAGTCCCATATGCGCCTGGTCAAGAAACTACAATAATGAAGTGTTTTAACTTGTATCATGAACTAATACCAACCTTGCTAAATAACCTTCTTTCACCTAGCAAATTTACCCAAGTAGTGTTTGGTTGAAGAGAAGGGTTTTTACAGAAATCCCTTTGTTTGGTTCAAAATTTTGGAGGTCAAATAAGGAGACAAAATTCCATCTCCTCTCATTTCTATTTCCCCTCTAATCCTGGGGATTTTGGAATAAATGAAAAATTCCTAAAGTTAATTCAAATATTTGAGCCTAATGGTTTTATTATTCCATGTAAGGGTAGGACAGTAAATTAATTTGAGTAAAAGTTTGTGCATGAGTAAAATAAAAAACCTGAGTATTGCTGTCCAAAAGACAGAAACCAAACTTCGTAGAAAACTCACCGTAAACTCTGTCACTTGAACAGAACTAGCAATTGGATCGAACAGCCCTGCCTCCTTGTACATCTCAAGTACATAAGCAATGCAAGATGTTGACTTCCCATCACTATAGACCCAATCATCCTGTTCAGGAATTGTCAGCAGTGCATCAAAAGATGATCCACGCTTTTCAACTTCTACTAAAACTTCTGGAAGGTCAAGTCCCTGTAGAAACAGAAAAAAGGTCACATGGTTCACTTATTTTAACTAAGGGAAAATTTCATATTATGACAAAGCAGTTATAAAAGAATGAGATGCCTAGTCGATTTAATTTACTATCTTGAGCAAAAAATGTTTAGGTTGTGTATCATAATTTGCTAAGAAAGTGGGAATAAAATGTTGTATTTTTGTAACATGTGAATTATTCACTTAGCTTTGTGTATTATTTAAATTTCTAGTTTCCACATTTAAGAGATTTCAGTATTAATAGCACTAATTTAGCTATGTTTAGAATATATATGTGTAATTATAGTACATTTTCTGATGAAAAAATAAATATTATTTCTCCTTTTTCAAGTGTATGTATTGGAGCAAGAAACCAGATTGCAGCATACTTCAGTTCCAAGTCTTTTGTTCAGAGCTTCATTCCACATATTTGCTGCATACTCAGGTTGGAGTTGATTCCAAATTGTCATAACGCAAGCAACCTGCATAGCAATAAAAGAAATGCTCCAAAGACTCGTTCATAGATTATTAAGCTATATAGCATGTGGCTAAAACAAACAAAAGATGGAACGGGTAAAAGATAAGACCACGCATAGTCAATAATCGGTACCACATTTTGGGAATCTATCCATCATTTTTTTCTTTATGTGAATGAACATTTTCTTGAATAACAATGGCCTTCCTTTGAGGCAGTTATATATACTATTTAAATAATTTAGTACAAGGTATCTTTTATTCTGTCTTTGAAACATATAATTGTTAGAAAATTGTAGGCAAAAAATGCTCCAGCTTGGCATAACAGTGCAAAAACTCAATATAGTTGAATCGAATGTTAACACAGATAAAATGAAATTTATGCAGAACTGATTAAATCAATACCACGTTAGCATCCAAGGGGGGCGGATAGTTTTCATTTAAAGTGTCTATCCAACTGAAGATCATGTTATGGTAACCATAAGGTTTTCCTATCATGCTCACTGCATACTCCCATGCGGCAGACTCATTAAACCTGGCACGCAAGTCAGGGTGCAAAGGAAGCAGTGCAATGTGGGGATTGGAATCATCTTTATTCAGTTCAAAGTCCCACCATTCTTCCCATGGCATCAAAGCAATTATATCTTCTCCCTGCAAGCAAAATGAGGAAGGAAATATAAAGCTAGCAACTTGACTGTAGAATAAATGCTGCTGCAGAGTTGACAAACTACTATACTTTTACTATCATTGCTCGAATAATCAAACTACCACAATGCATTATTTGTCATAAAAGAAAATCTATATATGTTGACATGATAAATACCATGCACTGATTTCAATCACTTTTTCAAACTGAAACTCGGAACATAATCTTGTATTCTGATTATAACATGGTTAACTTAAGGAACTTAAATTTTTTTTAAATTATATCAAAACCTAAAATTGCATAGGATTCCAGAAGTATTACTTTCCAAGGTTGAAAATCTAAAATATTAATGAAATTATCATGAAATGACTATGAAGAATGATAGTTGAATCAATATACAAATCGTGAATTGGAAGAAATGTGTTACAGATAACTTAAATTCAATTTTAGTTCTTGAAATATAGTCATGTTTTTAAATTTGGTACCCACTATATTTTTATTTACTTTTGGGTCCTCCTAAAATTTCTTTTTTTATTTTAGTCCTTGTTAGTTTGTTTTAGTCTCTGTAATTTTTGTTTTGTCCTATTCCTATAATTTTTTTTTTTTCACTATGAATTAGTCCCTTAATCAAAGTGACTAAAAGCAAACAACCTACATAATACAAAAGAAAAAAAAAACAAGAAAATAAATATTTTAGAGGGATTAAAATAAAATAACAAGAACCGAAATCAAAAAAAGAAATTTTACAAAGATCAAAATTAAAAACATATAGAACCAAAAACAAAACACAATCAGGTTTCAGGGACAAAATGTGTATGTAGTTAAGCCTATCAATAATAAACAGAACATATAAACATATTCATTTAAAAAACATAAATCTAGGGGCATTTTAACATATAAAGAACCATATCATTATCAAACGTAGAAAACATAAATATATATTTCCATATTATACGTTAGCATTTTGAAGTCAGATAGATGACAGAGTGACATATAAGCTGCAAAACAATCCAGATTTCCAAATCATAACAGCCACAAGGACAACGATCAGTGCCTCCTCAAATTCAACAGTATGGTCACCCCAGAGAACAAGGGACCACCAAGCTTGCACGTAGGCTAGACTGGAAGAGGCAAAGAAGACTAGAAGACGAGAAAACTGAGTGAAAAACATGAAAAGGATACAATGACCCAAACTAGTTCGGTGCGTGGTTGTTTGCACCAAAATTAATGTTTCATGTGCAACCTGCAATTCCTATGTGATTCCTGCTATCCATGGGGCAATTGGAACACCAAAACACTCACTCAAGGATTCAAGTCACCAGCTGCTCGAATCAAATTGTACAATTCTTTATCGTGTTTCGTATGATATGGATAGCAATGCAATGGAATACGATAAATCTTGCGCAGAACCAATACATGTAATGCAACTTAGATATTTTACCTTTTCATCTTCATGTCCCGACTCTCCAACCCAAAGCTTCCCATTGGGGTCTCTTAGGCAAACAGCAGTGTGACCAGCATAAGCTCCACTGACCCACTTCTCCAGAGTCTCAAAAGCACCCCACCGTCCTCGTATTTTCGAAACAGCAAGGAAATCTCCAGAATGGATGTCATCAGCACTGACATTTGTAACCCAAGGCTGAGGGCGCACTTCAAAAGAAGCTTCCATATGTTTCTCCAAAAAATTAATATTGGAGTTCTCGCCCCATCCAGTGTTTGAAAATAGAGGGAAGACCTCCCAAAGTGCTTGAAGGGTCCCCAACATCCCAGCTTGCAAGAGGAAAATTGATAATCCATGGTTTTTCACCTGTTTGCACAAGAGGTTAAGGATCTCTGAAACAAAAATGTGTTCCGAGTTTTAAGAAACAATACTCAGTGACAGTCTAAAAACAAAGAAAGCCACTTACATAATCATACTCAGCTTTTCCTTCCCATGCTTTGATCTCAAGTGTATGCTCCCGAGCCAGGAAATAGTAATCCCATGTTACACGATATGGAGTAGCAAAAATATAAAGATCCATGCACGTCCAACTGTGAGCATTGCTAACCTAGATCAGCGCATAGGTATAAATCAATCAGCTCCCGCTGAATCCCAAATCCATACAAACACAGATAGAGAGGGAGAAAACAAATGCAAAATACTGACATTCAATAACTTTAAATAACTACTCTAATGCTATATAACACAACCACCAGAGGCAGATTTCTGAACCTTTCAAATGACAAATATCCAGCCAAAATCGACCAAATTTAGCTTCAATCGCATAACATAATCTATGCCTTCTAATATTCGGAAAACACTCTTCATCACACCTACTCTGAGCATTACTTTTAAATAAAAAAAGTTTTAATTAATCATTTGGTACCATTACCTCATCAACTTTTTCATTTCAGTTTGTATATCCAAAATCTCAGCGTTTAGTCATAAATGAACATTTTTTTTAAGTTTTAGTCTGTTTCTCCATTTACCGAAAAATCTAACAAGCAGGGGACAAAGGTGGAGTTTTCAGGTACAGGGACTGAAAGAAAAGTTGGCTATGGGGACAGATTAGTTAAACCAATAGAAAAACAACAAAAACACTATGAATATGACTAATTTCGCTTAACCACGCGATATGAAGATATGTTTGGTCTAAAGTATCTTTCGGGCTCAGTTTCATCAATCGAAGTTCACATAGTCCTTCACCGGTTATCTTAACTACTGCAGTTTTAGCTTTTCAGCAAAAAAATTAAAAGTCATTCATTTTGGCAAGTTTCAATGAAATACTAATTATGTAAACTTTAATTTATCCCTAAATTGATTACACTGTTTGTCTCAATAAAAGTAATACATTTATTGAGAGAGTGGCATTACCCTAATAGTAGGGGTAAGTTTGGATCAGATTTAGAGGAAAATAAAATCAGAACCAATCATTTTTATCGATTTAGATTGGTTTTCATTTTCCAACTTTTTTAACACCTGAACCAGACCAACGAATGGGTTTATTTGATTCAAATCAATCAGGTCCAGTGTTACACAGAAATGTAAAATTCTATTTTAAACAGATGAAAAAAATACATGATTTTGTCCAAAAATTAAAACATATTCGTGTCACTAAGGTAAAAACATTATATTTTTAATAATACGATTATCATAAAACTCCACCCATAATAACTAATAATAAAAAACTAAAATGATTGGTTTGGTTAGGGTTCGTAAATCACACAACCGATCCCATCACCGTTAAATTTCATTGGTTTGGTTCAAACTGGATCCAAAGAGGTCCAAAATTCAAACCAACCTAATCAGTTTGAAATCTGAGATTGATCGGGTTAAACCTAAGCAATGAACACGCTATGAGTGCCACCACTACGAGACATGACAAGGGAATATAACTTCACTACAACAAACAAGTCAACAAAAATTATCAAATAAAATTTGAATTGGCTTTTCAGCAAAAGGAAGTGACCTAGATTTCCAACACTTGAAATGAAAACAGAAGAGAAAACAACCTTAATGTGAAGGGTTCCGCCGCCATATTCAGTTTGGCTCTTGTTGTGAAACACCATCCATGCTTTGTTCTGGTAGAAGCAGGCGCCCTTCCACTCGATAACGTCGGCCGGAGAAGAAGCGGCGCCGACGAAGACGGGGAGGATATCGACGGCGCTGTGGAGGCGGGTCATGATGGGCCACGACACCTGCCTCGGCAGCAGAGGAAGCACGTCTCGCGGGTGAAACGGCGTTTTCAGGGCCCAAACTTGGAGGCCCGGCCCGGACACCGATATCAGGAGCAGCAGTAGCAGCCACGCTAACTTCTTCGCCATGGCACGATGGAAGCTCAACAAACTAAACCAAATTCCTTTCTCAATATCGTTTCGCTTTGGAGAGTCAACTCTGTTCCTCAAACCATATAGTTTGGATCATAAATCATTGTAATTTTTTCTTCTTCCTCTTGCTTGTATTTTTTTATTTATTAAATATTTTTGTTTATCTTTTTCTTAATTAAATAATTAAACACAGAATTTTTACTTGGTAATATTTTCAGAAGTAATATCAACACACCCTTTTTGCACAAACTCTTTGTTAAATTTTGTTGAAATTTTATAACATAGGGCGAAGAATAAAAAATCACAATACAAATGTGTTGGTTAAACATCTTAATACAATGCAAATGTTAAACTATTCTAAATGTATATATTTACTGAAGTTAGTGTACTAATAAAAGCTGCAAATTAGGTAAACATGGTGAGCTCAGTTGTATATAAAGAATAAAAAAGTTTATACATAAAGTACTGATTTTCATTCTTCATTTTATTGGAAAAATTATTCCTTTAAAACTTATTTCTTTCGACTATTTCTATGTTTAGGAAATAGCTTAATTTATTTATGCCAATGTGCACTACTAGATAGAGTAAACTTAATTGTAATTTAGATAAGTACTCAATTTCTTCGCTTTTTTTTTTCTTTTTTTTAACTATTTTATAACAGAGGGATATTGTTGTGATATGATAAAAATATTTACATGAAATTTTGTTGAATTTTTAGAAGTGTCTATGAAAAAAGTTATGTGAATAGACACTAAGTCAATAATATCAATAAATGTGTAAAATATGAGATAACTAAATTGTATGTATTAAAAGTTAATCTGTATGTAACTTTTGGGGTTTAATAAAATGCATATGAGATTATTAGACTAAAAGGATATTGATCGTAGTTAGGTCTTTGTTATAGTAAAAATTCATTTAAGAACTTATAAATATGGTGTATAGGTGAGATATTTAATAATTTTTAATTTATTATACTTTATCGTACTCTCTTAATCGAATACTAATTTAAGCATATTTTGTATTAATTAGGAAATTATGTTTTTAGTGAGTAATCCTCTGTTGATTTTGTGAGTGTTGTCATCTGTTAAGCATTAAAAATACATTGTAGTGGTACTTTAAATATCTTTTTAATATATTTTAAAACATCAAAATTAATAATAATTAATGTATTATAGAGACACAGTAAAGGAGCAACACAGAGAGTCCAAATTTCTTTCGAGTGCAACATCAATCAGGTATTAACATACTAGTCAAAAAACAATCAAGAAATATGCAATGATTAACTTAAGTGACACTTAAACATGTGTTTAACTTAAGTGAAAACTTGTAAGCAAAATAAGCTTCTCCCTTTTAGGAAGGATGATGCTTGTCACTTAAGTCAAGTGGATATCATTTTTGAAGCATGTGAGAACATTCAACTATGTTGGTATGATAGTTCAAGAATCGACAAAACAATATATTTTATATTTGATGTAATTTAAGTGTGAATTTAAGTTTCACATTGGATAAAAATGAAAAAAATCGAGCATCATAAAAGAATGAACACTCGTAAACTCAATGCTTTAAAGTTTTAAGTTGGATGTAGTATGAATTCCTTATGTAGTTTGACCTCATATCTCATTGGTGCTGAATTTCTCCGATTGTTTTTTGGTAAAGACATACTCATAAATTTATTATATTAATGTTATATGATATTTAAATTGTAATTTAAGCTCATGTCTATGTGGATTCTCTCTAGTGATTTTTTCTTGATAAAAACATATTCATAAATTCATTATCTTAATATTATATGATATTTAAATTTCAACTAATTTAATTTTTATGGTAAAAGATGAAACAACATTATAAGTTATAATAATGGTTTTACATAGTAATTATTAGATGTTCATATTTATCTTTTATTTTTTAAAATTTATATTTAATTGATGAATGATATATTTTATACTTTTATACTTAAATCTATTTATGTACATACTGCCAACTAATATATGTGTAATTACAAGTTGAAGATTTCATATCAATTTGATACAAGATCAATCTTTAATATATCAATCTTTAATATATAAATTGGGACAATCCTTACAATTTATTGTAGAACTTTGTTTGTCACATTAAAAATATATATTTTACATTACTTTCATAAAAAAACGTGACTAAATACTTTAAAACTTAATTTAAAAATAAAATATAATTTCTATAATAATTTAAAGAGAAAAATCTAAAGAAAGATAAATGAGTGCAATATTAATTAATAATTATACGAGGGCCATTGTTCCAATAATTTACTACTCCCCAAAAATACAGTGGTGCTACCAAGAGATTGATCAAATTATTGGTGCTAATAATAATAAGATATTGTGAAACACGTGCTTAACCTATAACAATGGTTACCTATTAAAAACTACAATGACAATGCTAACTAATCCGAAGAATTGTTTAATAAAAAAGTTGGATATAATCAATGATGGTGAATTAATTGTTTGATCTGGCAAACGACATCGTATAAAGCATGTTGAAGATGATTTGTTTGAAGCATGAGGTTTTGGTATATTCCCCTTCCTTCATCTCATCATTGAAAACTGCTCCCACTGTTGTTGTATAATCGTGCAAGTAACATATTTTTATTACTCATCACAATTTTGTGTGCAAGTAGCCACAAAAACTAAGCAATTTATCAACAACCCTCCAAGAGTTATCATTGTTATGTTCAAAAAAAAGTATTTATCTCATTTAATGGAGGAGAGAAAATGTAATATCACCCTCTAATTTTAAAATAAAGTATTTATCTCATTTTATGTTATTTATAGAGCAAGAATCATATATAGTTTTATATTAAATTAATAATTTCTAAGAAATATATTTATATTTTTATAAAGTAATTTTCAATTTTGTGACAATATGTTTTTATTATATTTTAACATAATGATTCAATCAATTAATTTTTCGTTTGTAAAATATTTTTCAAAACGTTATGTCATAATTTCTTTATTTAAAACTTAGTCAATATGATATTTTTAAACAAATAAGAAAAAACATTTGTATTAAAATATAAGGGAATTGAAAATTATTTATTACAAACAAGAAAAATAATGTATATTTCAAAATTAAAAAGAATATAAGTGTTATCCACTTAAAATATAAAGAAAATGAATGTATATTTTAAAACTAAAAAAGTGTACGTGCCTAAGAGAGGAGGCACCACACAGAAATCATTAAAAAATAATGATTTGTTACAAATAAAATTATGCTAATCAATTGAAAGAAAAACTTATAAAAATAAAGAGTTTTTTTTTTTTTTTAAGTAAATGAGGAAATACATATATGAGTGAAAAGAAAATAACATCTTAACTTTTATTTATAAGTTTAGAAATGTAAATAAATATAAATAATTCAGAATTTCGTGGATTGAAAGCTAATTTTAAACTCTCATATTTAATGCTCGATCTTTTGCTATAATTAATTTTCAACCATCAACATAAATACATATTAATATAATTTGATAACAAAAAGGAAAATATTCGGTCATATAAAATTAAACATTATTTTTTTTTCAATTTTCGTACCATTTATCATATTGTTTATGTAGATAATTTTTTATTTTTATTATTATTGTATATAAGATAATAATTTTAATTTTTAAATATGAAGTATTTATAGATTAACAAATTTGTATGTATCTTATAAGTTAACATATTGTTATTTTATTTTAACTATAATTTTCACTTTCACTGTTATTATTTATTATCTTTAATTATAAGAAAAACAAATTATTTTATTAATCACAAATGCGAAACATGCAAACCTCATGCTAACCCGCAAAACAAAACAAACCAACAAAATTAAACCCATTTTTAAATTGTGAAAGACACCAACTCAACACGCACTATGCAAAACCGACGGGACTAGCCGCTTTGGCATCGTACATCCTATAATATAAACAACTATTCAATCTTAAATCATGATTAGTCCTTTTTGGACTTTTTACTAAATATATTTTTTAGAAAAAAATTATTTTAATACCATCATTTCTTAAATAACTATCATTTTACATTAACTTTCTTTTAATAAAATATTATTATTTAAATAAAATATAAAAATGTCAAGGATAATATTGGTGTCAAACTACCACAATTCTTTTTTTTCTATTTATTTATAACAATCAACAATATCACTGGTTTTATAAGGACATTCTGGCTTGGAATAACATTTACTCTTTGTAAATTAAGAAAGAGTTATATTGAGTGTGAAAAAGAAAAATCCATGATACCATGTTATAATAATTCATTTCAACCACGAACAGAGGAAAAAAGTCATAATCAAGATTAAAAAAATGAATAATGATAGAATGACACCCCAAAGTTACACTTTCATGACCACCTTACGTGGCAGCAGGAATTAGATTTAAATTATTAATTTTTTAATTGAAAAATTAAATTGGCATCAGGAAGCGTTATTTCCCGCACACACGCGTGTAGTCCAGTTGCCACATTTCCCACACAGCAGTCCGCGCATTTGTGTTTTCGTTTTTGAAAAATCCTCCACCGCTCCACCGCTCCTCCATTTCTCATTTTTCTTTCTCCAAAGCGCCCGCACACACACAGAACCCTCTCCTTGCCTTCTTCCCGCACACACACCGCCCAAATAACCCTTCCCGAATCCCTCTCCCTCTCCCTCTCC
>Ga0214544_1011918_pt1 | contig 11700 bp, 9 predicted proteins | sample CNSS3metaG_FD_160074 | JGI IMG/M metagenome (GOLD analysis project Ga0214544, IMG submission 160074) | Root nodule microbial communities from cowpea collected in UCLA plant growth center, Los Angeles, California, USA - CNSS3 | ecosystem: Host-associated > Plants > Roots > Nodule | place: USA...
TGATAAGACGGTAGAACGGAGACTTCGCCTGCCGGTTCAGCAGATTGCATAGTTCACTGGGAAGGCGGTTCGCAGCCAGATCCTTCGGAAGAATTGAACCGACTTCTGGAAGAAGTTCGTTGATGAGCCGGACATCCAAGGCCTTGACCTTGTTCACCAGTATGAACTGTTCACGATGAACCTGGAGGTCGCGAGATACAAAGCCGATGACTGGTACGGGGATCTGGCTGTTCTTCGCCCTTGCCAGCGCCAGTGACCGCTGCTGACCGTCCACAATCCAAGCGGCGCGCTCGCCCTCTATACGAAGGGGAATGGTCAGCGTACCTGAAACGCCGACTTCAGCCAGACCCTTTGGTTTTGGGCCTCGCGACACATCGAAGGTGATTTCCGGAGACAGCGCAAGCGTGATCGCGTTTGGAAACAGAACCGGGCCGCTATCGAGAAAATCGACGATCGCTTTAACGTGGCTGCGAATTTCCTTTCGCTGAAACCCTTTCAGGTCCTTCTCGTTGCGATGAATGCGACTAATGTCGGCAATTCGCGTCAAGTCGGAGCCATGGAGGAAAAACGCATAGACGTCGATGCCGTCCCCTTGCTGTGTCTTCACGGCTCGAACGACGAGATTTTCCTGGGCCGTCATTGCGAGGCCCTCTCGTCACGCACCTCAGCGGCAAGTCGCGCAAAGCGCTTTTGCTCGCACGCGATGTTCAATTCGTCCCGCAGGAGCCTCAGGAGCTTGGTTGAGCTCCCTCCCACGCGGGCCCAGTTGTCCCGCGCGATAGTCTTGATCTCAGTGTCGGACATGCGAGTTCCCGGCCGCACCTCATGACGGTCCCAAGTTGCCATGACCGACTCAAGTTTCTTTGCATGGGAAGCAGCCTCGGCTCGCGGGGCATCCGGTAGAATCGCCTCAACGAAATGGCGAAGCGCCCGAGAAGCGAAATCTGATTTGGTTCCGCGTATCGGGCTCTGGGGTCCGTCGAGCCGACCGTCGTAAGGGATAACCTGAGCAGACAACCGGGCCGGAAGAACGCCATTGTCGGACCCACTGAGGATGCGAACGCGTTCAAGCGAGCTTTCCCGGAGTTCCGTCAGTTCGTGCGCGATCATGCGCAGATATGGCGAGGGAAGAGCAACAAGGATAAGGCCGTCGAAACGATCACTCAGTTCAGACAAAGATCTGCGGTTACTCATTAGACGCCACCAGTCGGCACTGGTTTCGCCAGCGCTGAATTTTTCGACGATGTAGTCCGGACCACCTTTGGTGACGGTGAGATTATATGAGGGAATGGTCTCCTCGATGCAGACGAGCCCTAGTCCGGCAGAAACGACGCAGAGGTTACCCGCGGCCGCCCGAGTGGCACTGCTTGCCTCAACGATCGATCGTCCACAGTAGACGTCGCCCGCGCTGCCTGCCGGTTGAACCGCAGAAATCCGCGAAGCCCACTCTGCATTAACAGCTTGCGCGCTGCCGATCGGCAGGTTGCGAGCGCTCAATTCTGGACTGGGGACGGAGCGCTTTCTCTGAGTGCAAGCGGTGAGAAGTAGGTGCATAATGATTGCCTCTGTGGCCGTCACCCACTTTCTGGAGCAACCGAAACTGTACGCCAAATAACTGCCTGAGGATGTTTTGGTCAATACAGAAACTGCAGGCGCTTGATTTGGCTCCCCAGAAAACTGCAATCGTACACCGGGGTGTCGTGCAGTATTCTGGAAACGCCCTCTGCTATCACTCGAAATCCGCGTTGACGTAGGGGACAACAGCTCGAAATCAGGCTTGAGCGGAGAGATTGCCCTACTCAGGGTAATGGATAAAACTTGAGCATGCCGCTTTCGAGCAGGCAATTAGCCGACCTGCTCGACCGCCAATGTCCCCGCCGGCAGCGGCTTGATCAGCGACTTCGCAGAAACCGTCGGATCAAGCCAGCGGGACCAGTCATTACGGTCCAGGATGACGATCTGCCGGTCGTGATACGGCGCCATATCCGGTCCGGGCTCCATCGTCAGCATGGTGAAGGCTTGGCCCACCTCCGGCGTCTCTCGCCAGATGCCGGCAATGCAGAAGATCGGCTCGTCCTTCTTCGTGAACAGCCACTTGTCCTTGCGTTTCTTTGTTGGATCCTTCGGATCGGTAAACTCGTAAAAGCCATCGGCGATGATCAGGCAACGGTTGGAATTGAACTCGCGTCCCTCAGACCGGAAATTATAGACCGGCCGCTTGTTCTGCCCGGGCCAGCTCCAGCGCCGCTGCACGAGCTCAGCCTCATCGCGGGCGCCGTCGATCGTTCTGACGATTGGACCGATATCGGTGATCTTGATGTCCTCGCGCGCTTCAAGGTTCGGCGCGCCTTCGCCGAAGCGGATCTTGATCTTGAGCTCGGCGAAGTCCTCGACGATCGAGGCGACATCCACCATCAGCCGATAATCATTGCACATGCGTCCTCCAACTCAGGTCTGGTTGTGTGGGGATATTGTTCCTGCTATGTTCTAACTATGACAAGTGCGACCGTTTTCCAGTCCGACGCCCCGCTTGATGAGCGCCGCGTGATCATAAGGCGCCATGACGGCGATGTGGAGATGGTGGAACTGCCGTGGGGCCTGCGCCCGCGCGACGGCGATGCGCGTGCCGTGAACGTCGTTCGATCGGAAGGAAGGACGTTTCCGAGCCACCGCTGTCTGGTGCCGGCCTCGGAGTTTCGCCATAGGAGCTTTAGCTTCTCGCTCGCGAACGGCGACTGGTTCTATTTCGGGGGGGTCTGGCGGCCGGCGATCGGGGACTGGCCGGAGGCTTACGCCATTCTGACAATCGAGGCGAATGCCGATCTCGCGCCGTTTCACGATCGGCAGATGGCGGTGTTGACACGCGATCAACGCATGGCCTGGCTCGACGGAGTTGTGCCTGAAGATGAAATCCTTCGCCCGCTGCCAGCAGGGACATTTCGGGTCAAGCGCCATTCGATCGATCCCGTCCAGCCGACGCTGGCGGTCTAAAACGCCAGCCGCAACTGCGGCCTCGCTCCAGAGGTCTGCCGTTCCAATGATGACAGCGTGACGCCGAGCAGGCGGATTCCCTTGGGCGGCGGAAAGATCGGCTCGAGAAGCAGGCCGACCACCTCCTCAAGGTCGCCGATCGTTTGCAGAGGTGCCGTAACCGTCTTGCTGCGGGTGATCTGGGTGAAGTCGGCATATTTGACCTTGAGCGTCACGGTCTTGGCGCCGATTTCATTGGCCTCGCAGTAAGCCCACACCTTTTCGATCAGCGGCTGAAGACCTTCGCGCGCCGGGCCGTAGGAGTGGATGTCCTCGGAGAACGTGTCTTCGGCCCCGACGGATTTGCGCACCCGGTCCGGTTTGACCTGGCGATTGTCGATGCCGCGGGCAATTCCATAGAAATACGGGCCTGACTTCCCGAAGTGTTCGACCAGGAATTCGAGCGTCTTGTCCTTGAGGTCTGCGCCCGTCTCGATGCCGAGCCTATGCATCTTTTCGGCCGTTGCGGGGCCTACGCCATGGAATTTCTTGACGGGGAGGGCCTCGACGAAGGCCGGCCCGTTCTTCGGCGTAATGACAGCCTGACCATTGGGCTTGTTCAGGTCGGATGCCATCTTGGCGAGGAACTTGTTGTAGGAAATCCCGGCCGACGCATTGAGGCCGGTGACCTGCTTGATCTTCGCCCTGATCTCCGCGGCGATCTCGGTGGCGATCTCCATGCCCTTCAGGTTTTCGGTGACGTCGAGATAGGCCTCGTCGAGCGAGAGCGGCTCGATCAACGGCGTATATTCCGCGAAGATCGCGCGGATCTGCAACGAGACGGCCTTGTAGACGTCAAAGCGCGGTTTGACGAAGATAAGCTCGGGGCATTTGCGCTTGGCGGTCACCGAAGGCATTGCCGAATGAACGCCGAACTTGCGGGCCTCGTAGCTGGCGGCCGCGACGACGCCGCGGGCAGCAGGATAGCCGACGGCAACCGGCAGGCCCCTGAGTTCCGGATTGTCGCGCTGCTCGACTGATGCATAGAAGGCATCCATGTCCACATGTATGATCTTGCGCGGCCGCTCGCTGCCTTCGTCGTTTGTCATCGCTTAGCTTCCATCAGGACCACCTATATCGGCCAGACATGGGAAGTGCGCGCCGCTTTTGTCACCCTCCGGCGTTTGCATGCGCTCGCAGCCCATGGCCATGCGCCGGCGATCACCGCGAAGGTCATGCTGGCGCCGAATGCTTTCACCAAACCAACAGCTTGCGCTCAAGCGCGCAGTGGCGATGACATGGCCGACAGATGAATTCAATGATCGGCTCACGGTGATCCCTCAGTCTCGGATTCGGATCATTCACAGGCTCCGGTCGCGACATGCGAAAAAATTCCTATTCCTGCCATCGAATTGAATCCGTTCGCGGATTTCTTCGATAGGTACTCTCGCTCAACTTCCGCGCGCCCGGTGCGCATTGACTCATTTTCGCTTTAAGAACAAATACAGAACATAATTCGCCATCTCAAGCCGAAAACGGGTTGCCGTAAAGGAGATCATGACCGCAGCCGTCGCCACTTCGAATCCCGTCCTCGACGAATTGCGCGAGAAAATCGCCAGCCTGGAAGGGGCAGGCTCACGCAAGCGAAGTGTTTTGCCGTTCGGGGTCCCGGAGGTCGATGCGCAGCTGCCGGGAGGTGGGCTCGCCTATGGCGCGCTGCACGAAGTGGCCGGCGGCGGAAACGGCGCGGTCGATGGTGCGGCGGCGGCACTCTTCATCGGCGGCATCGCTGCCCGCACCGCCGGCAAGGTGGTCTGGTGCCTGACGCGCTTCGATCTTTTCTTTCCGGCGCTTGCCCAGGTCGGGCTTCATCCGGATCGCGTCATCTTCGTCGAGTGCGACAAGGAAGAGACGGTGCTCGCAAGCTTTGAGGAGGCGCTGCGCTATGGCGGCCTCGGCGCCGTCGTCGCCGAGCTGGTGCGCCTGCCGATGACGGCATCGCGCCGGTTGCAGCTCGCGGCGGAAAAGTCCGGCACGCTGGGTCTGGTCATCCGCCGCTGGCGGCGCCAGACGGAAGCCTCCGACTTCGGCATGCCGACGGCCGCGGCGACCCGCTGGCGGATCTCGGTGCTGCCGTCCGAACCGCTGCCGGTGCCGGGCGTCGGTCGGGCGCGATGGCTGGCGGAACTGATGCGGGTCAGGGCAGGGGAGGGAGGCGAATTCATTATCGGAGCATGCGATGGCCAGGGTCGTATCTGTCTTTCTTCCGACACTGCCGACCGACCGGATCAGGCGGGCCGATCCTTCGCTCTCTCCTGACACGCCGCTGGTGGTGATCGCCAGGAGCGGCTCGAAGCGATGGATCGCGGCCGCCGATCGGGCAGCTCTCAAACTCGGTCTTCGCGTCGGCATGCCGGCCGCGAAGGCGCAGGCGCTGGTCCAAGGTCTCACGATGATCAATGCCGATCCGGTCGCCGACCTCGCTACGCTGGAGCGGCTGACACTCTGGGCCTTGTCGCAATACTCCCCCGTCGTCGCCATGGATCCGCCGGATGGCATCGTCATGGATACGGAAGGCGCCGATCATCTCCAGGGCGGCGAGGAACTGATGCTCTCCGGTCTCGTCAATCGCTTCCGCGGCCGAGGTCTTGCTGCCCATGCGGCGATCGCCGATACCTGGGGGGCCGCGCATGCGCTTGCCCGTGCCACCAGCTGTGAGACGGTTATTGTCGGCCGCGGCGAGACCGCCAAGGCTGTGAACCGGCTGCCGTTGTCATCGCTGCGACTGCCGGGTGAGACCGTTGCAAGTCTCCGCACGCTCGGCTTCGCCACTGTCGGCGAACTCGCCGCCACGCCGCGGGCGCCGCTGACGCTCCGCTTCGGTCCGGAGGTCGCACGGCGTCTCGACCAGATGTTCGGCCGCGTCGCTGAGCCGATCGACCCGATCCGCCCGGCCGATCTTGTTGAGGTCCAGAAATCCTTTGCCGAACCGATTGGTGCACCGGAAACGATCGAGAAATACGTGAGCCATCTGGTGCGCCAGCTCTGTCTGGAGCTCGAGAAGCGCGGGCTTGGCGTGCGGCGTGCCGACCTCATCGTCCACCGCGTCGACAACACCCTTCAGTCGCTCCGGGCCGGCACGGCCAAACCCGTCCGCGACATCGCCTGGCTCACAAAGCTCTTCCGCGATCGCATCGAGAGAATCGAACCTGGCTTTGGCATCGAAAAGCTCAGTCTTGCCGCCATCATCGCCGAGCCGCTCATCGAAACACAGTCGGCGTCATCGCTGATCGAGGAACAGGTAACCGATGTGACTCCGCTCATCGATGTACTCGGCAATCGCGGCGGACAGCGGATTTTCCGTGTCGCGCCGGTGGCAAGCGACGTTCCCGAGCGCAGTGTGCAGAGGATCGCCCCGACGGCCGACGAAGACGGCGCCACCTGGCCGATGCACTGGCCGAGGCCGCCACGGCTTTTAACGCGTCCAGAACTAATCGAGGTGATTGCACTCTTGCCTGATCATCCGCCGGTGTCCTTCACCTGGCGCGGCAAGCGGCGTCGCGTGAAGCGCGCCGACGGTCCGGAACGGATTTTTGGGGAGTGGTGGAGACGCAGCGCCGAATGGATCGCTGTGCGCGACTACTTCGTGATTGAGGATGACAGCGGTGAGCGCTTCTGGATTTTTCGATCCGGCGACGGCGTCGATGTGGAAACCGGATCGCACAAATGGTTCCTGCACGGGGTGTTTGCGTGATGCGTTACGCCGAGCTTCAGGTCACCACTCATTTCTCGTTCCTGAGGGGCGCAAGCTCGGCGGAGGAACTGTTTGCGACCGCAAAGCTGATGGGGATCGAAGCGCTCGGCGTCGTCGACCGCAACAGTCTTGCCGGCATCGTCCGGGCGCTGGAAGCATCGCGCGCCACCGGCCTCAGGCTCGTCGTCGGCTGCCGGCTCGATTTGGCTGATGGCATGTCGATCCTCGTTTATCCGACCGACCGCGCCGCCTATTCCCGGCTGACACGGCTTCTGACTCTCGGCAAGGGCAGGGGAGGAAAGGCGAACTGCATCCTGCATCTCGACGATGTGGCGCTCTATTCCGAAGGCCTGATCGGTATTCTGATGCCGGACTTGGCCGATGAGACCTGTGCCGTGCAGCTCAGGAAGATGGCGGATGTCTTTGGCGACCGCGCCTATGTCTCGCTCTGCCTGCGCCGGCGCCCCAACGATCAACTGCGGCTTCATGAGCTGTCGAACCTGGCGATAAAGCACCGGGTGGAGACCGTCGTCACCAATGACGTGCTGTTTCACGAGCCCGGCCGCCGGCAGCTGCAGGATGTCGTCACCTGCATCCGCACCGGCACGACCATCGATGATGTCGGTTTCGAGCGCGAGCGGCACGCCGATCGTTATCTCAAGCCGCCGGAAGAAATGGCCCGTCTGTTTCCCCGCTACCCGGAGGCGCTGGCGCGAACGATGCAGATCGTCGAGCGTTGCAATTTCTCGCTCGAGGAGCTGGTCCATCAATATCCGGAAGAAGCGCTGATCCCGGGCATGACGGCGCAGCAATCACTAGAGCATTACACCTGGGAGGGCGTGAGGACGCGGTATCCCGAGGGGCTGCCCGCTCATGTCGAGAAGATCATCCGCCATGAGCTCGCTCTGATCGAGACAATGAAATACGCACCTTACTTCCTGACCGTCTTCTCGATCGTCCGCTATGCCCGATCGCAGGGCATTCTCTGCCAGGGCAGGGGATCGGCCGCAAATTCCGCCGTCTGCTATGTACTCGGCATCACCTCCATCGATCCTGAGACCAACGATCTCCTTTTTGAACGGTTCGTCAGCCAGGAGCGCGACGAGCCGCCCGACATAGATGTCGACTTCGAACACGAACGGCGCGAAGAGGTGATCCAGTGGATTTACAAGACCTATGGCCATGACAAGGCCGCACTCTGCTCGACGGTGACCCGCTATCGCGCCAAAGGCGCCATCCGCGATGTCGGCAAAGCGTTGGGCCTGCCCGAGGACCTGATCAAGGCATTATCATCGGGGATCTGGTCGTGGTCTGAAACCGTCGGTGAGAGCCAAGTGCGCGCCCTCGGTCTCAATCCGGAGGACTGTCGTCTCGCTCTGACGCTCAGGCTTGCCCAGCAGCTGATGGGAGCGCCGCGCCATCTCGGTCAGCACCCTGGTGGCTTCGTCCTCACCCATGACAGGCTCGATCATCTCGTGCCGATCGAACCGGCTGCGATGGCCGACCGCCAGGTGATCGAATGGGACAAGGATGACGTCGAAGCGCTCAAAATGATGAAGGTCGACGTGCTGGCGCTCGGCATGCTGACCTGTATGGCCAAGGCTTTCGCGCTGATTAGCGAGCATAAGCATCAGGATCTCGACCTAGCCACCATCCCGCAGGAGGATCCGGCGACCTATGCGATGATCCGCAAGGCCGATACGCTCGGCACCTTCCAGATCGAATCCCGCGCCCAGATGTCCATGCTGCCGCGCATGAAGCCGCGGACCTTCTACGATCTCGTCATCCAGGTGGCGATCGTCCGCCCCGGGCCGATCCAGGGCGACATGGTCCATCCCTATCTTCGCCGGCGCGAAGGCAAGGAGAAGGTCGAATATCCGACGCCGGAACTCGAGGCGGTGCTTCACAAGACACTCGGGGTGCCGCTGTTTCAGGAGTCGGCGATGAAGGTGGCGATGGTCTGTGCCGGGTTTACCGGTGGCGAAGCCGACCAGCTCCGCAAGTCCATGGCCACCTTCAAATTCACCGGCGGCGTCTCGAGGTTCAAGGACAAGCTCGTTTCCGGCATGATCCGGAACGGCTATTCGCCGGAATTCGCCGAAAAGACATTCGGTCAGCTCGAAGGTTTCGGCTCCTATGGCTTCCCGGAAAGCCATGCCGCTTCCTTCGCGCTGATCGCCTATGCCTCGAACTACGTGAAATGCCATTTCCCCGATGTTTTCTGCGCGGCGCTTCTGAACTCGCAGCCCATGGGCTTCTATGCTCCCGCGCAGATCGTCGCCGATGCCAGGAAGCATGGGGTGGAGGTCCGCCCGATCTGCATCAACCAGTCGCGCTGGGACTGCACGCTCGAGGCGATCGAAGGGACTGACCGCCATGCCGTTCGGCTCGGCATGCGGCTGGTGCGCGGATTGGCGACCGCTGACGCTGCGCGTATCGTCGCTGCCCGCGCCGGCGAGCCATTCGCATCCGTGGACGACATGTGGCGGCGGTCGGGAGTGCCGGTCGCGTCGCTCGTCGAGCTTGCCGAAGCCGATGCCTTCCTGCCGTCATTGCGTCTTGAGCGCCGTGATGCGCTTTGGGCGATCAAGGCGTTGCGTGATGAGCCGCTTCCACTGTTCACGGCCGCGGCGGTACGGGAGGCTCGGGCGATTGCCGAGCAGCGGGAGCCGGAAGTCGAGCTCAGGCAGATGAACGAGGGCCATAACGTCGTCGAGGACTATAGCCATACCGGACTGACGCTCCGGGAGCATCCCATGAGATTCCTGCGGGCCGATCTTGCGAAGCGTCGGATCGTGACCTGTGCCGAGGCGATGACGGCGCGCGACGGGCGATGGCTGATGGCCGCCGGCCTGGTGTTGGTGCGACAGCGGCCGGGTTCGGCAAAGGGCGTCATGTTCATCACCATCGAGGACGAGACCGGCATCGCCAATGTCGTCGTCTGGCCAAAGCTTTTCGAGCGATCGCGCCGGGTGGTGCTCGGCGCCAGCATGATGGCGATCAACGGCAGGATCCAGCGGGAAGGGGAGGTGGTCCACCTAGTCGCTCAGCAGCTGTTCGATCTCTCGGCCGATTTGTCGAGCCTTGCCGAGCGCGACGGGACATTCTGGCCGCCGACCGGCCGCGGCGATGAATTCGCGCATGGCTCTCCTGGGACTCCGGATTCCCGCGACCGGCCGCCGCCAGGGGTTCGGCCGCGGGATATGTTCGTGCCGGATCTTCATATCGATACGTTGAAGATCAAGAGCCGGAATTTTCAGTGATGTAGGTTTACGGCGAGTTTGCGGTTCGAGGCCGCTCACCCCGAATAAAGGCCGCCCGTAGAAGCACGTCGACACGGCACGAAGAACGCTGAGGTACGCCTAAAATTAGGTCCTCGAAAGTGCCTCGTGTAAAACAGGGCTCATCCTGATGCCGAATGCAAAGTGACAAACATAGAAGGGCAAACGTGAGGTTGATAACTCCGCGGATTCGCGCAAATTACGGATTTATTTGCAAATTTCTATAATTCTTACGGGTCGGCATCGTTTAGTTAACCCTAAATTATGCGGCGCTTACATAGCGTACCAGCGACTGCTGGTCGTCTCAAATTTACGACTGGAGACCCGCATGAAACGCCCCAGTATCAAGCAAGCCCTTATTCTCAAGCTCTCGATCATCAGCATTTTCACGATTGGTCTCTCTTATGTCTCGCTCAGCACCATCTGGACGCTTAGATCCAACGCCGAGCAGATCGGAAATTTCTGGATGGAGCGGCTGGTAACGGCGCGGGAGATTAAGGGCAACTTCCTCAATCTGAAACTCGTCTATGCGCAATACCTCCTCGACGGCACGGCAAAGGATGTCGTTTGGCATTTAATTATAAGAATGCGCCCGTTCCGGCAGGTCATGGCACTTAATTTGAGATTTTTCGGCGCGATTTTCGCCGCTTGACGCTCCAGGATCAGGAAATAACGCTCTGTAATATATGGTATTTTCCGCTGAGCATTGGCGGTAGATGTTAATCTTTTCCACGGCGACGAATCTCACATCAAGTGCCAAAACCGAACCCATAATCTCAGATTAAGTGCCCGATCTCAATTTAAGTGCCTGGCTATCTTGTTGAAATTACTGGATGCGGAGTCTTGCGATTAGATGCCAAACGACAAATCATCTCACCGTGGTCAAATGGGCAAACGGAAGGTCAGATCACACGCTTGAAGCTCATCAAGCGCCAGATGTACGGAAGAGCAAAGCTCGATTTGCTGCAAGCACGACTGATCGGCGCATCGTAGGAGCGGCACGTCAGCAAATGTGCGTCAGAGCCAAATCTCAGTGATAATTACCCGCAATCCCGGGTCAGCTCTCAGTGCAAATCAACACACCAAAGCCCTTCACCGCGTTTGGGAGGTAAAAAGAATGGAGGTCAGCGAGGCAGCTTATAATATCGACCTGCCGAACCGTCATGCCATACACGATCCCGCTGAGTGAGGGCATCCACCGCATCAGTTCAATTGCGCGAATGGCTGCATCGTACCCGTCCATGCAGCGGGTTTTCGGATTCATCGCCCTTGAAGTCCCGACGCTTAGGCGTCGTCCGATTCCTCCTGATAGTACTTTCATTATTAGACTTTTCGCCCTATTTTGAGACCGAATGAATGCCTGTTCCCTAACGAGTAACACGGATAGCCTCTGACTATGCTGAATAAAGACATGCTTACCGCTGATATTTCCAATGGGTCGTCGAAGCCGGTGCCGCTACAGAGACAGTCATCCGTTCGGCGTACGATGGAAATCGTCCTCGACACCTGGAACTTCCTCATCCTGCGTGAGGCGTATTTCGGGGTTCGCCGGTTCGACAAGTTCCAGCAGAGATTGGGTATTCCCCGGCAGACCTTGTCGTCGCGCTTGTCAGCACTGGTCGCAAACGAGATCATGAGCGTGGGACGGCGGCCCAACGAGCCGGGGCAGCAATACTTTCTGACCGAACGGGGAAA
>Ga0214544_1011921_pt1 | contig 11692 bp, 8 predicted proteins | sample CNSS3metaG_FD_160074 | JGI IMG/M metagenome (GOLD analysis project Ga0214544, IMG submission 160074) | Root nodule microbial communities from cowpea collected in UCLA plant growth center, Los Angeles, California, USA - CNSS3 | ecosystem: Host-associated > Plants > Roots > Nodule | place: USA...
GTGTGTGTGTGAATGCATGGTGCAGTGCTATTAGTTTCTCTTTCTTCTTATACATATTATTTGACTTTGTTTCATACCACATGCTTCAAATATGGTCAAACCATGGGGAGGTAATTGAGAGAGGGCCACGGGTGGCAACACTTTCGGGTTCATTGGTTTCCTTAGTCAGAGAAGTTTTTGCATCATTCATGATGGTGGTCTAGTGCATGTCTTAGTGATGCATGGGGGTTGCTTTTCTCTTTCTTCTCTCTTTCTATTTTCTCACATAATGCATGGGGTCAACATGTACAATTACATTTCTCTTTCCTTAAGTTTAACCACACGTAAAGGTAGACCAATTCATAGTGCAAAGTTTCTATATTTTTTTTCTTTCTAGCCATAGGTCCCACTTGTTGCTTAAAGATACAATTCTTTTTCATGGGTTTTCATAATTTGTTAAGGTGCAGTAGATGATTTCATTTACGTAAACTAAGTTCACATTTTCTTTTTACTACAAATACATTTGACTTTCTTTTAAGTTTTTGGTTTTCTTACATGGTTTCTCCAATCACTCCTCTTTTTGTTTGAGCCCATGGATGGTAGCAAAACTTATCACGTGTTGGAGTTTGAGATGGTCTAGGGGTAGTTTTGTTTCCTATAAATTCACATGTTTCATTATCTTAGAAGTGGGGTCGTCTATGTCTGTTTTGTTTAGTGCCACATGCATGTTGTTTTTTTATAGTTAATCAAATAATGTTAAAATCATGTAGTTCGTGGAGTGGCATGCAAGGGTGTGGGCACTAGTTAGTGGCTTATTTATCTTGGGGTTTAAAACATTCATAAATTTGATTTTATGTTCCTTTGACCATTGAATGTTTGTACGTGTTAGGGGGATCTATGGTATGTATTGTATTTTATATATTCACATGAATGGTTTTGTTGATATATCTAGTGAGATTGGTGTATTGATGTTTTGATGGAACTTGATTTTCCTTGCATGATGTGGTGGTGAGTACTTTGTTGGCAATATGTAATTCTCATTTGTTGAGTGTTAGGAGTGTTTTGCCTTGTTTGAAGAATCTTGTGGGAATTAATTGTTGAGGTTTTCCGTACCTAGGAACCCAATGAAGACTCTTTCGCTTGTGTGAAGTAGTGGAAAGGGGTCCTCTTCGCTTGTGTGAAGCAATGGTAGAGGATTAGTTCGAGTGTTATACCCTTTCGCTTATGTGAAGCAATGGGGAGGGGGATATATATTTCACCTTATTTTGGCTCGTTGTGAGTATAGTACTCAATGTGTGATGCATCGACTTTTTACTCATAATTACTTGAGGAATAAGGGAGACAGTTTGGCTACGTTAAGTGGGATACATCGAACCATCTGTTCTAGAAAACTAGATGTTGTTGTGGGGTGAGAGGTCGGAAAAAACCAAAGCTTGATTATGATCACTATGTTTGAAGATTTTAAATGAATGGGATGCTATGTTTGGTTTAGTATGATTGTTTGGATTTTGGAGTTTGTGTGTTCAAACCAAGGATTGATTTTGATCATAATGCTTAAGTGTTACTTGAATACGACGATGGGTATTATTGGACATGTATTATTTATGAATTTATTTTATATATCATTGTTTGTGGTTAGCTTACCCCTATTTGTTTGTTTGTGTGTTTGTTGTATGTGTGATGATCGTATAACGTGTGTGTTATACAGAAGCAGATGTTATTGCAAATTATTTTGGCATCGAGTATATTGACGTGAGGCTGGGATGATCTCGGGAGTTTTATAATTTGTTTAATTATTTTAAATCAGATACTAAAATATATGTAATTTTCTTTTGATCGCAAATATTATTGGAAGTTTTTGATAAAGTGACAATTGAGCTATGTAATTTAAATTAAATTAAAAGTTTTTATTAGTACATTTTAAATGTTTATTTCCTTTTTCGCTAAATGCAAAAATTTTCTAACGTTCCGTGACATCCCAAAATTGGGGTGTTACAAAAGGCGTCAAGTATCTCTATCTCCTATGTTGCAAACAACCAATGAATGGTAGTGGTATGCAACTTCTCAAGTGGTACCAAATGTATTGGGCCAAACTACTAACATTCATGGCACTTTATGATGTTGTGGACATCCTTCTTTAGTGTGGGCCAGTAGCATCAGCTCTGAGTACCCAAGCAGCCATGCACCACGCTCCTGAATGCATGCCACATATTCCTTGATGCATCTCCTTGAGCATGTATTAGGCTTGTTCTTTATCTAGGCATTTGAGGAGTGGAGAAACCCTAAGATGTGAGAAACCTCTTTAAAAGGTGAGCTTTGAAAATAGGGAAAAATCCACTCATATATTCATCAAAGATGATCAATACAATGAACGATCTGCCTTTATAGACAAAGAAGGAAGTAGGGATTTAAACGGAAAGGAAAACGTGAACAAGCAAAGTCCTAACAGCTAAGGGGTTTGGGTGCCTAAGGAATGGACAAGAACCCTTTGCTAAGAGTGGCACGCATGAAGATAGTAGAAGGAAACCCTAGCATCTAAGGGTTGAAACGCGTTAAGAACCCTAGTTGCACCGTTGAAAAAGAAGAAAAGGTTGGTGCTGAAAAGGTTGAAATGCATTTGGGCTACAAACTGGCTTCTAGGCCCAAACACGTGCTTTTGGGAATAAGGCTGGAACATTGAAGCAAGCACTACTGGTAGCTCTAATTGGGCTTTGAGTCCCATGCCAACACAAGCATAAATGTTGTTAATAAAGACGTTGATTCATGATTCAACATGCTGTTGGTGTGAAATTGGGTTGCTGGTTGCAACCCCAATGTGTTTATATGTGCCTGTTCCACACCACTCACCAATACACGTTGCAGCAAAGTCACCACTTGGATGTTTGAGACGTGGGCTGCAAGCCCGAATGTGCACCCACCAACTTACAAAGAAATAATGAAACAACAAAAAAATAAATTTAGGCCTAAAATACAAACCCAATGAAAATGCTAATTATACCATGCAAAAACACTATTCCTATAACATTTATTAATCTTTTTAAAACCAAACAAATAAAGAAAATTGGGCCTAGGCGTTGGCCCAAGCTATAAGGCCTTGGGGTGGATTCATCAATATTTTTCTCTTTCTACCTTACATATTTTTTGGGGTTGCTAGGAGACCATTGGGTCACATGTAGCCTTGTTTCTTTCTTCTTTCTCCCCTTTGGTAACCATGTGTTAGGTTTCTTTCTTTGTGAGAGAATAGAAGAAAAATCACATAATCACAAGATTCTCGTGGAGCCCAAGGTGAATAAAAGTCATACTATATGGTAGCCTAAAACCACTCTCACATTGCTTCAATGTGAATTTGTAGGATAGACTTTATTTTCTCTTTAGGTTGTCTTGGTTGTGAATATGTCTCTACCTTTCCATCATATGGTCATAGTTGAAAAGAAAATGTCATTCCACTATTCACTCTCACATTGTTACGTTTTGGTTGTGGGTGGTGTGTGCATGTGTGTATCACGTGGGCATCATAGTAGGACGTGAGTGTGCTGCCAAGGGCTTGTGGTGCATAGAAATATTTTCATTGGTGTAGGGTAGAATTTGTAAGGTCTAATATGCCATATTTTCCATTTAATGTTAATATATATTCTTATTGACATGAGGGGCATAGCATGGAAGTGAGAGAGTCTTTGTGGGCCATGTTTCATGTAGTTTAGGTGCAATGCTTTCCTTATCTTTTAAGTGTAACTTTTGGGTGGTGCAGAGACGTCAAAATGTGTAGTTTATTTCTCATGCCATTTGGTTTTCTTTATGTATTGTTGAGAGCCTTTCACACGTGTTTGCATAGTTTAGGTTAGCTGGTGGTTTTATTGGTTTTCCTATTCATGTTTAAAGTGAAGTTCACGTAAAAGCATGTTTTCCGTCCTTATACTATTGGGTGCAATTTCTTTTACCTTCACTAGCTTTTCATACTTTTTGTTTGCTGCTTTTCATTTGGTTTTACTAATTGTCTTATGTTTTAATGTGTTGGTGGCCTTTGATGGCATGAGTGTGTTCTTTGGTTTTACTTTGTGCCTTATATCATGTGATGGTTATCTTGTTGAACGTGGGTTATATAGCCATAGTTGCAATGTTAATGCTATATCTTTTGCTTGGTTACATGTAATATTCCAATTGCATGGTTATAAAATTCAAATGGTGGATTTTAACTGTTTGTTGCTTCTTTTGCTTTGGAAAACACTCGTTGAGTTTATTGTTTGAATGTATTGTTTTGTAAGTTGATAGGTTTTCCATGGAACTTTATTTCCCATGTATGATGTGGTGGTGTGTATTTTGTTGGCAATCTGTGATTCTCATGTAGTACATGTTGGAAGTGTTTTGCCTTGCTTGAAGACTCTTGGTGGAATTAAGTGTTGTGTGAGGTTTTTTGTACCTAGTGAACTAGTGATGACTCTTTTGCCTGTGTGAACCAATGAAAATGGGTCTTCTTCGCTTATGTGAAGTAGTGGTAGAGGATTGGTATGAGTGTTGTACTCTCTAGCCTGTACGAAGCAGTAGGGAGAGGAAAGATGTTTCTCCTTGTTTCGGCTCGTTGCGAGTATAGTGCTCTGTGTTCGATTCATCGACATTTTTACTCATAAGTCCTTGAGGAATAAGGGAGACAGTCTAGTTGTGATAGCCAGACATATCAGACCATCTGATTTTAGGAAACTAGATGTTGTGGTGGGGTAAAAGGTAGTAGAAAACCAAAGTTTGATTATGATTACTATATTTAAGGATTCTATATGAATGTGATAGTCTGTTTGGTTTGGTATGGTTGTTTGGATTTTGGGGGTTGTGTTAAAACCAAAGCTTGTTGTGATTGTAATACTTAAGTGTTTTACTTGGATGTGATGTTGAGTATTATTTGTCATATTTTATTTTTGAATTTCTTTTATATATCATTGTTTATGGTTAGCTTATCCCTATTTGTTTGTTTGTGTGTTTGTTGTGTGTGCGATGATCATATAACGTTTGTGTTATACAGTAGCAAATGATAATACAGATGCTTTTGGCATGAAGTAGATTGGCGAGAGGTTAGGGTGAACTCGGGAGTTTCTTATAATTTATTTAGTTTTTTTAAATCAAATAATGAAGACTAAGTAATTTTATTTTGTTCGCAATTGTTATTTGGAATGTTTTTTAAACAAATTGACGTTTTGAACTACGTAATGTAAATTAAATTATAAGTATTTTTATTAGTACATTTTCAATGATAATCATTTTGCGCCAAACATGTTCATGTTATAACTTTCCGTGGCATCCTAAATTGGGGTGTTACACCCCATGGTTTATATACACATCTACCTATTGTTTCATCCCCTTCGGAGGACATTAGCTTGAATTTTATCCTTGGTCTACCCAATACCCAAAGGGAATTTGATTATATCTTTGTGGTAGTGGATAGTTTTAGTAAAATGGCACATTTCATACCATGACACAAGGTAGATGATGCAAGCAATATAGCCAAGCTCTTCTTTAGAGATGTGGTCAAACTTCATGGGTTGCCTAGAACAATAGTGTATGATAGAGATTTTAAGTTCCTATGCCATTTTTCGAAAACTCTTTGGTTTAGATTAGGAACTAAGCTTAATTTCTCAACCTCTTGTCATTCTCAAACTGATGGGCAAATAGAGGTAGTCAATAAATCTTAGGCAAAATGTTAAGGGCAATTGTAAAGAGCAACCACAAATCTTAGGATAAGTATCTTCCCCACATAGAGTTTGCATATATTAGGATAGTTCATAAAATTACCAACGTCTCTTCATTTGAGGTTGTATATAATCCTCTCAATCCTTTATATGTAATACCTCTACCTACTCCTAGAGAATTTATTTATTAGGATGAGGAATCTAAGTTTGAATTTGTAAAGAAAATGCATGAGAAGGTAAAACACCAAATATAACAACAAATATAGAGATACATGAAACAAAATAATAAGGGGAAGAAGGAAGTCATATTGTTGAAAGGGGATTAAATTTCGCTCCATTTGAGCAAAGATAGATTTCCAAAATAAAGGAAGTCCAACAAACTCCACACCCATGGGGATGGTTGTAACATCCCAGTAGGATATTACTTAAAACAATTAAAAAAAATAATTTATATAAATACTACCTTATTTATTATCAATCCATTTCCCAAAACACGAGAAATTTTAAAACTTTAAAGTTGAATAATCGCTATAAATAATCATATTACTCACAATTCACTTTTACAATTTATAAATCCAAAGTAATGAAAACTATAATTAAATTACATGGAAATTAAATAAAAGTCTTTATAAACAAATCCCCTGTACTCTGCTCCCACTCTCCGCCACTAAGCTTCTCCTGGCTCACCTGAAACATCATCTACTACCGGATAACAAGTTACCCGATCATCGCCACACAAACACAGATAGGGTGACTTATGCACATAGGTATAAATAAAGATGAAATACACCCACCCGATAAATCATAAATATTTATTATTCCACAAAACATTCATTTTCCCACACTCATAATCATTATGAGTTCATGCATGTACTCTAAATCATGGGACTTCCTATGCTTCCACGACCCTCCTCGCTCGTGGTCCAACCTACAAGCCTATCTCGCTCGTAGTCCTGCTTCACAGACTCCCTCGCCTGTCATCTGAACTCCTCGCTCGGACCCAGATCCGCATACTCGCCTTTTCTACTATGAACTCCCTCGCTCATAGAATTCTCAAGTTGAGCATGAGATAAAGTCCCTTGCTCACTCATCCCAACAAGAGTACCTCTGGTGAACTAAACCGTTCACGTTCCGCATGTGGTCCACCCATCACGAACTCCCAGCTCGCGACTCAAGCCAAGCAAATCCCAGATCCTATGGACTAAGTCCTTCTAGCCCAAACATCACACACATATGCATAGATTTCCCTTAACTTAGGAAATATCAATCAACCAATCCAATCAGCGCACGAAAACATGAATCCTCATTGTTCTCACTTAGGCTAGGAGCCTTCGCCTAAGCGAGTGTATTTGTCTCGCTCAAGTTAGACCTCTTCGCCTGAGCGAGTGTGAAATAGTGGCTTACCACGATATCCCGCTTAGGCGAGACCTTCTCGCCTGAGCAAGACCCTCGTTCGCTCAAACACACAGCCCCTCGCCTAGACAAGGATTCAATGTAACACGCAATATGTCTCATCGCGACCTCGCATGGGCGAGCCATTCTCGCTTGAGCGAGAGAACGTGTCGTCCAACATAAAAATTGGTTGCCTGAGCGAGACGCTCGACCCAAAACCAGAAATGGGTTTCTGCAATTTTCGCTTAGGCAAGAGTGACTCGCTTGGGCGAAACTTGTAGAGGTTCTCCCCTGTTCACACTCGAATTTCACCAAAATCATACCAAAACACGACTTAAACGCTTCCAAGCATTCCATATCAACAAAAAACCCACATGAACATGTTTTATATCCAATTGAATACAAAAACTCAAAATTTAATCAACAATACTCATCCACTGCCAAAACCCTCTTCCTAATCATATAAGGCATAAAAGGCTTTGCCCACAACATCAAACAACCAATTCTCAATCTCAGAACACAAAACACGAAATTCACAGCAAATGGATATCAATTGAGAATAGCAATGACGAAAAATTACAACACATTTGATTCATACACAAAAGGAAAACCCTTCTCCTCACCTCAAAGTGGCCTTTTATAAGCGTCTTAATTATGGGTTTAAGTGCAAAAACGAAAAATAGGCTTAATGGTGGGTTTAATTTCTATTCAAGGACCATTATTTAGTGGTTTTCAGCCCCTCTTGGCTGCCCCTTCTGCTCTTTCACATTCAAGCTAAAGCTGATTCCACCAAAAAAATAAGGTTTAATTCATGCCTATCAAGGTTTGAACTTGTGAGCATACTAATGTCAATTCAATACATCACCATTCAACTAACTCATATTTAGTGATAATTATTATAATCCTATGATTATACTATTACTCAACAGTCCCTAGTATAAAAAAAAAAAATAATTCAAACACACACACAAATGGCATACATAAGACTTGAGCCCAAGTCCTTTCACACAATCAAGTACTCTTGATCACTTGAGCTAGTACTTTTCTACGTCATATTATTTAACATTTAATGTCATCAAAGTTCCCACCACCCACATTTATAAATTAATTAATGTTTTAATTAATTAATTAATTTCCACGGGTCTTACAATGATCCCTTTCAAGTAGTCAAAAGAGTCAATAACAATGCATATATGCTAGATCTGCCAAGTAAATACAAAGTCAATGATTTTTTTAATGTTTGTGATTTAATTCCTTTTGTAGGTAGAACACATGATGAGGTTGACCTCTAGATTTTAGGTCAAATTCTTTTCAAGAGGGAGAGGAAGTGGAAACCCCTAGCCAAGGGACCAACCATTAGAGCAATGATAAGAAGGATCCAAGAAGATTGGGTTTCTCCTAAGCTGAGCAAACCAAAGTTAATGTTCATCTAAACTGAGGAAGATGTGAATACCTAATCTAGAATTCTTTTGTAAATATTAGATTAATAATAGTTTTGAGCTTTGAATTATGGGCCTAGTGTCATAGGATTTTATTTAGGCCTTGTATTTGAGCCATAATTTGAGCTTGGGCGTAGTAGTCTAGTTTGAGTTAGAAAGGAGATAGACCTAGCTTTGGGCCAAGGAGTGTGCACATGAAATTAGGGTTTTTAACTTACCTTGTAAGTTTCCTACTTAAGTGCACAAAGGCAAAAAGAGTGTGAGTGCTTAGGTGGCAAGTCACACCTCAAACAAGTCTCACTTGTCTCCAAATGTCAAATTCTAGAGTTGAAAGTTTGGCTCTCCTTTTTGGAGAATAGTCTAGGGTTTCTTGGCCTATAAATAAAGGCCTCTACCATTGTAAAATTTAGCTTGAATTTGAGTAATAAAATGTTGCCCAATGTCAGCACATGCATCTTGTTTGAGCTCACCTTAGAGTAAAATCCTCTAGTTTCCTTTACTAGAAGTTGGCCTCACCTCTCTCTAAGAAACCTCGCTTAAACCGAACCAAGACACTCTCATTCTCGCTCATTCTCTTTACTTCTGCACCACTCTTCATCATGTCTCCATCATCTTTTAGCATTGATGCAAGCAAGCTTAGAGGAAGACCATCAATTTATTTGATGAAATAAATGAAAGATTTATCATCTATATAATTTTAATAAGGTGAAATAAATTTGTTTAGAAAATGTGCAAAAAATTCCTAAGTGCTTTAGTAGCATCTTTGACGGGTGTTACAGCCTATCCGTTGGGTCAACTAAATGAGGTACCTTGCCCTTAAGCTTCAAGTTAGGCCATTTTTGCTTCTTCTTTTATTCTTCGAGGGTCTATTATTTTTGTTACGGCTCTGGAACAAGAACTTAATGTTGAAATTCTTTACTAAACAAACAAGGGAATTTTGTAGATGTTATTATTGAACATTTTGGAGCATATTCAAGTGTTTTCTGAGCTATTACTTTAGACCTGTTGGGAGCATCTTTAAAATGTTTACATGTTCTTAGGACATCAAGAATAACCAATTTAGTGGATTTTATAGCTTGTAACTTGTTAGGAGTAAAGAGGTTTAGCCCTTTAATTGGATTTAGTAGTTGAATGTTCTTATTCTTCCTTCTTTAATTCCCATTTTTTGCTCATCAATTAGCTTAGGGCATCCACTAGAAAAAAAAAAGATTTATTTGCAGCCAAAATCTGTCAATAATGGCCAAAATTCGTCGGTAAATCAAAATTTTCGACAGATATTAACGATCAAAAATTCGTTTGTAAAATACTTGTTGGTAAATTTTACCAACAAATTTTTCATATCTGTCAGTAATTCATACATATATGTCAATATAATCCTTCCTTTTTCTTTTTTTTTTCTATTTCCTTCTCCTCTAAATCCTTCCTCCTCCTCCTTTCCTCCCCTTCTCCTTCTTTGTCACTACAATCACCGTCACCGTTATCACCATCAGCATGATCGCATTTAGCTCCTCTTCCTCCACTAGTCCTTGCCACCATTATTATCGCTATCGGTGTAACCATGGCCCTCGTTGTCATTATCGCAATTGCCTTTCTCACCTATTATCGTTGTCACTCCTATTTTTCCTTCCTCTTCTTTCTCCCTCTCATTCTTCTCTTCTTTTTCTCTCCAATATATAATTACAAAAATTATAATTTACTGATAGAAAAAAAATTGTTAGTAATGAGCATTTTAATTTACCGACAAAAATAAATTTGTTGGTAATGAACTTTTTAGTTTATTAATGAAATTATGAAAGAATTTTATCACGAAATGGTTAAGTCTAGAGTGGGAACTTTGACACCTATTTTACCGATATTTTTTAGAATTTTACCAACGAAAAAAAAATTATCGATAATGAAAATTTTAATTAAATGATGGATTTTATCAACGGATTTTCCGTTGATAATTGAAATTCTAAAATTTGTCAATAAAATATGTTGATAATTCGAATTTACAGATGAACTTATTTTCATCGGTAAAATTTTATTAGTAATTTCAAAAATTCTTGTAGTGGGAGCATTAGGGTGTTTCTGACATGGTCAACATAAACTTTCATGTTGCATTCAACCTTCATCCTTAGAGGCTCCAAACTTATGTCTAAATGCATCATGGACATGTTAATGTTGGTGAACGAATGTTAGCAAGCTATGAACTCTCTTCATTCAATGATTTATAGATTATCCATAATACCTTTCATATACATCAAATGTGTAAATAAAGTAAGACAATTGACTTCAATGGTATCTTTTTCCATTCCCTTTTATGTACTTGAGGAATATGAGGTATGAGATATATGATAAATTGAAAGGAATACCATTTATCAAATGATAGACTTACATTTGTTCATGATAGTCATCTATTCTTTTTGTTAGATTTTTATCTCAATTGTCATAATCAATATTAGATAGGTTTTCCTATAATATTTTTAGACAAATTCACTCCATATAAACATGGTTAACTTCATGATTCTTTTTATTTTACTTATCTCGATCATGATAATAGTAATTAGGGAACCTTTATTGGATAGTATAAGATGACTACTTGGTTGACAAGAATAGTTTTTCCTAGTACTAAAAACTAAATGTCTCTCTACTTAACTATCTTGACATGCCCCAAAACATCACAATAAGCTCTAGATAAATGTTTTGTTCCTAAATGAAGAAGTAAATAATGTCACACTTTACAAAAATTGGTATGAAAGTTAGTTCTATTGTGTCTAGCTCTTTAACATCCTCTTCACTTTGAGATTTTCTCTTTGATTTTAACTTTATATTGTGATTAGGCAGTGGCGGATCTTGACCAAAATTGTTGGGGGAGCCCAAATAATAAATTCAAAATTTATACATTTCATTATTGTCACTAACACAATAAAAATGAATACATAACTTAGTATAACGATAACTAAAAAAGAAATCACAAATATCTAAAAGATTGTTCTTCATTCCTTCAGATCCCTGAACTCATCAATAATTAAATCAGAACTAAAATTTTCAGCTATTTCTTTTTCAATGTAAATAATCATATTGTCGGTAAAAAATTTATCTTCCATTTTATTCCGCAATCTTGTTTTGATAATCTTCATTGCAGAAAATGATCTTTCTGTTGTAGCTGTAGAGACAGGAAGAGTTAAAATAAGACGAATTAAACGATCAATCAAGTAGAATGTC
>Ga0214544_1011924_pt1 | contig 11689 bp, 6 predicted proteins | sample CNSS3metaG_FD_160074 | JGI IMG/M metagenome (GOLD analysis project Ga0214544, IMG submission 160074) | Root nodule microbial communities from cowpea collected in UCLA plant growth center, Los Angeles, California, USA - CNSS3 | ecosystem: Host-associated > Plants > Roots > Nodule | place: USA...
ACCATGAAAGCTTTTCTTAATTTTTCATCTGCAAATTTTGTTCATATCTTAAATAGGAACTTTTCTCATAGATTAAAAATATCGAAGAGTTATTTAGGGGCATTAAAATGATCCATTAAAAAGATTTCACTTTTTTACAACTTTTTTGGATTTTGAATTTGAAATTCAAACATATGTAGCATATTTTCATGGATTTTTGAAATTTCAAATTTAAAATTCAAATTTTATTACTATATATATTTCAAATTCAAAATTTCACAATATGGAATCTTGATATAAGATTGGAATTAAAATGGTAAGTATTTTCATATTTTTAAAAGTTTACAAAATTTATAATTTTTATTCTTTACATTCTGTTTTAATTATTATGATTGATTTTATCTTATTATGTTATTTCATAATTACATTGTTATTAAATATTATTATATCGTTAAGAATGACCAAATTCTTTGAGGTTTTGAATTTTTTATATTTTTTATCAGAAACATTAAAAATACTCATTAAATAGATTTTAAATTTGTGTATATGTCTTATATTTTAAATGTTAAATTTAATTTTTTTTTACTTACTATTTCAAATTCTAAATTCAAACTTTATTATTTTATATATTAAAAGATATTTATCAATATCTAATTTAAAAGGCAGAGAACATCTTGATTTTCGATGAACTAATTTTAATATTTATTTTTAAAAAACACTTTACAATTCATTATAACATTATTATACAAACTTGAAATGAAATATTGTAAGGTTTCTTGTTTTTAATATACTTATTTATAATATGGTGTGAATATATGAAGAATATTTCCAATTCACTATGCAACAAATGAACCCTTAGTGCAAAAGTTATAAACTAATAAATTTGAATATGTATGTGTGAATGTTGTATATATTTGAATATTTACGAGAGAAGAAGAAAAACTTCTACATTTCTTTTCTGCTTCAAACAGTTCATTCATCATTGTCGTAGTAAACCTTAGATGAATAAATAAGTCTATCGGTCAACAACAGACTTAAAATTTAAGTTTGTTGATCAACAACAAACTTAAATTTTAAGTTTGTTAGTCTCCAACATATTTAAAATTTAAATCTACTACATTTAAGTATGGTGTAAAACAGACTTAAAAAACTTGAAATAACAGACTTAAAAGGCCTATTTTGTGGTAGTCACTCTCTGTTCTTTCTTGTGAGTTATGCCTCTTGATTGCTTGTACAATGGACTTGGCTTGATTCTTTGGATGCTTCGTTATTAGTATGCATGTTTGGAGATGATTACACATTTTTGTTCTCTCGAGCCTTTAGCCAAATGAACCTAACTTGAATTTATCCCTTCGATAGCCCCTTTGAGCATGTGTGTCCTACTTTATTGTCTTATAGTGCATTACAAGCCCTTAGCTTGAAAAACCATCATTGACCATGCCAATGGAAATTTTTTAGCTTTGGAATTGTTTATGGAATTGGTGCTCAATTAAGTGTAGGGTTGTGTGCATATCAGTTCTGGTTCTTGGAACTTCATTTATGTCTATATGTCTGTTTTTGGAAGTTGTTTCAACACTCAAAAGTTTAAAACAAAAATGAAGATAAAAAAGAGAGTTTGGATTTTGATATTGTGTGAGGATTCAAATTGGAATTGTAGCAGTTTGAAATTGCTTTCATGCTTAACTTTGACTTATTCGCCATTGCTCCTCTATTTTATTTGGTTCTTAGGAACTTGTGCATACATTCCACACTTTTTCCTTAGCCCCATTACAACCTTTAAAAGTCCCTTGGATCTTTATGTGCATGTGTTCTGGCTATTGATTTTAGAGGCTTCCCAAGTCTATATGATGTTTGTTTTTTAGGGATGCTTTAAGAGTAAACAATAGTCTTGAAAGTTAACACCTTGTGCATTGCTTAATTACATTATGAACTAGTGTTACTTTTCGCTTAGTTGGTTAAATTCGGGTGACATGAGTTAACTAAACAGAGTAATAGATTTTCTAACCTAGGATTAATGTATTTTAAATCACGTTTTGAATCTGCCAACCCCCCCCTCCAACTTGTGTTTGGAACCTTTGATCGAAAATAATGGTCATTGGGAGATGGCCTTGGAAGAACTCTAAGTACTATATTTAAATTGTTTATTTGATCATGTATAATATTGATCACTTATATGTATACTTCTTTTATTAAGTGTTATTCGTTGAGCTTAATGTATGTCTAGTATTAAATGTTTGTAGGATATTGGTATAAGGTGTGGTATTGATTCTAAATGTTCAAAATTGTAATTAGCTTACCCTTTTTTTTTCCTGTGTGTTGGTTGTTATGTTTTCTTTTGCAATGATCACTATTACAACACGAGAAAATGAGGTTGCAGGTGGTAGTGAGACTAGACAATAGGGGTGTGGATCACCAGTGGGAGTCTTGAAGGGTAGTTTTGTTCATATATGGATATACTATGTAGTGTGCAATCATAGTCCTTCTTTTATTTTTGAATTATGTAGAAACTAATTTTTTTATAAACTTTGCAAAAAGGACCATAATTACATATTTGGTAGATTTACGCATATTTCATGTTTTCTTGGCCAGTTTTGCTTATATTTATCATGTATGCAACCTATAAATAGAGTTTTTCTCTATTTTTGGAGTGTTACAAGTATCATTAAATATTATGACTAAATATCATTTAATATATTCAGAATTTAGGGATCAAGAGTTGAAAAAAAAAACATATTGCATGTTCCATTATGAAGCTCTCTATATATCTATAGGACATAATTGCATGTTCCATTATGAAGCTTTCTATATAGCTTTAGCTTTAAGTCAGGCAAGAAAACTCCACCCATATTATCCACATTGCATATCCTATTTAACCCTCCATAACTATATATCACTAAGAACAAAATCAAGATCTCATACCACCAATCTTATGTTTTTATAGTTTTTTTTTTTATTTCCACGGTTTTAATTTTAATTTTTATCTATATTTTACTAAAAGCATCATTTCAAAACCTAAAATATTAATTTTTAAATTAGAAAAGTGAATTTTATTAAAATATAATGAAAGTGAATGTCATTCATAAAATAAAAGAAATAAATATTATTTTTTTTTGAAATATAATTAAGCAGAGTTTTATTATTAACAAATATAATAGAGGAATCTTTATTGAAAATTATGAAAACTTTAGCGTCTTTTTATTTAAATGATTAAAAATGTGAATATTTGTTTTACATCTACATGGAGTGAGTATCATGTACCGAGTAACCTATTCTTGGTAAATGAATTTTCTTAAGGGAAGATATTAATATAATCAATTTCATAAAAATCTAATTCTTTAATCTACGTAATGAAAATTTTAATTAATCAAATACTATAAACTTGTTGCAAAATTACCAAAGACAGCAGATTATACGTTTTATTTTTCGTTAGAAGATATTAATAGTTTGTTAATTTTACATTGATTTAATTAAGCAAACCCTTTAACATAAAATGGTGTTGTAAGAATAGGAACTACAGAAAAGGAAAACACCATACGTCAGAGCTACTACAATCTCAATTTATGTAGCCATTTGAAAGGTTCTAGTTTATTTACCATGTAACTTAGCATAACATATGTGGTGAACAAAGTTTTGGTTCACAAATACACCACATGTATATACATATATAGTCAAACTCTGAAACCATTCAAAACCACACAATTATGACTATTTCACAAGCTAAAAAGGTGGTGTTTTCCTGAAATAACTCAAACCCCATCTTTAAAAGCCCATCAACATCACCATTGTTCCTCAGACCTGTAAGCCAATAACATAACAAAGCTACACGCATTTGTTTCATCAGCATATCTGCAGGTCTCAAACAAATTCACATTTATTCAACATGGACATGAGGAAGATTGCTTGTGCTGCTCTCATCGCTGCTGCCTCTATTAGTGCAACGGTGGCTACTGTCGAGGTTTCTGCCCCTGCCCCTGGACCTAGCAGTGAAGCCTCAGCTATCGTACCCCTTGTTAGCTCCTTGGTCGGTGCCTCTGTCTTGTCTTTCTTTGCCTTGTTACATTAAGCTTTCATGGCAAGAGGTTAATGGAAGAATCATCAGCAAGGAATTATAGAAAGAGTGAATGATGTGATCTTGTAACAAATGCATTTAATATGTTAGTTATAAAACAAGAATATTCGATAATAGCTATAAAAATATAATATTTGTCTTAAATGGGACTCTAATAACATCACTAAGAATGCAAAAGCAAAAGAAAAAGAAAAAGAAGAAAAAACTAGTTAGAATAGATCCAACCATTATAAAATGAATACAAATTTAAAAAAGAATACATAAATAAGGTTAGTTAAAGACACTCAAAAATCAACACAATCTTATTTTTTTCGTTGTTGACGTAAATGATGAATAAATATATAAATAGAAAAAAAATCACCTTGGACTATTATGACACTAAAAAGGACATTGAAATTTAATTTTATATTAAAAATTAAACTTAAAGATTGACCGATACTTTGGAAGGATATATATATATATATATATATATATATATATATATATATTGTATATATATTGTATATATAAGTATGTATATATGTATGTATAACAAAAAATGATATAAATATTATTGGTCATTGAGACACTAATGGACACTGCAATTTAATTTTAAATTATTAAAATGGACATTAAAATTTAATTTTATATTAAAAATTAAACTTAAAATTCATTAAAGTCCATCAGACCTTGGAAGGATATATATATAACAAAATTATAAAAATATTGTTGGTCATTGAGACACTAATGGACACTACAATTTAATTTTAAATAAAAAAATAGAATCAGTTAGACTAATTCTAAGAAGTGGTAAATGTAATTTCAAAATAAGAGTTACATTGTTTCTGACAAAGGAATGACAACAAGTTTTAATAATAAAAAAATTAGAGCATTTCATTAGATTTGCTGACTCTTTAGATTTTATAATATAAATTATAATTATAATTAATTGTTTAATTATATATATGTTGGCTTGGCAGATGCATTTAAAATATTTTTTTAATATGAAATTAAAAATTTCAGTATAGCCATCGTTTCGTGAAAGTTAATAGGTGAAAGTTAGTAAAGCTATAAATATTTTAGAGTCAAGGTTTTTTTCATTTTCTTTCCCCAAAATTGAACGCCATTACACTTGCGTCCTATACTTCGTCTTCATAGTTTATCTTAGGTTGAGCTTATTGGTTGTTTGCACAGGATTCCATGCACTAACACTTTTGAAGGCGATGTTATTTATTCCCTGTGAAGTAAGAAGAATGTAGACATGGTATGTAATCAAATTTTCTCATGTCATAGTTCATTTTATCTATTACGGAACCAAAATCTTTGAATTGTTTTTCCAAATCGAGGTCCCTAACATTGAAGGCGAATCTGTTTATAAACAGGGATAAAAGATGTTTTGTTTGTTGAGGTAAAGGCTGATGGGTGTGTTAGTTTTGAAATGGTTGAAATGCCAAGAAGGGGGGTTGAATTGGCTAGTTAAAAATTTAGGCTATCTTTGAAAGCTAAAAATCACCTTTAATAGAATCAATTTGATCACCAAGTTAGGATGTAAAAGCTACTGGACTATATACTTTCAATTGGTCAAAGACAAAGTTAATCGATTGATATTACTAAACAAATTTTGTTATGGTATAATCAATCGATTGAAACAGAAAAACAGTCGACTGAAATACTAGAAAAAATTCAGAAATGCAGATTTGAGTTTTAAACCAGGAATAGTGCACAAGAATGATCAAGACAGGTTCTAAATGATTATGCAAACATGCTTAATTCTACAGATGTCATGAAACATGCAAGAACATGAAAAAGATGATTAAAACATAAGTTCTTTAAACTTTAAATGAATATGCAAGAGAGAAAGGTTAGATAAGAGATGAGACCACGAGATTTTTATACTGGTTCACTCAAACCTGAGCTACATCCAGTTATTCAAGGCAACCTTAGCTTGACTTTACACTATTTTAAAAGATTTATAAAATATCCACCCTTACACTTTCAAAATATGCAAAAACCACACAAACGACTCTTGAATCACACAAGAATCACACTAGGACAGCAAAAACCCTCTTACAGACCTAGAAAACCACCGAGCACACACACAAAGCTTGAGAAAGATCAAACCTCAGTGGTAACACATTCCGGCCAACCACAAACCACTTTCTCCAAGCTTCAAACCAAGCCAAGCGCTCTAAGAATTGATCTAAGATCAATCTTCAACAGCTACAGTCTGAATGATCACGAATGAGAGGTTTTCCATAATAATTTCACACTAAAAAATGATTAGAATTACTCTCTTTCGAAAATCACAACTCTTATAGGCAAACTGTTACGAAATTCAACAGGTTGATTTCCAAATCAATTGGTTGATTTCACTTGACTTAAGTGAAATCAGTCGTTTAAAAAAATAAATTAAGTGATGCAATATGTTGCAGTTTAAGAATACTACAACCAACCTTTTAACCTGTTGAAAAACCATTCAACAAATTAAAAAACACACCTAAGACCAAATACATCAAATTAATGCTACAAGGTCTACAATATGAATTACAAAGTTCAAATACACTTTCTTAATGATGTAACCATGTGGAGAACACACGTTCCAACCTTGATTAACATGAATATCATCAAATCGTCTTTCCTTCATCAATGTAGGCTTCATGCCAATGGTAATGACTTTAAGGTAGTTCAAAAGGGCTTCATCAATTCTTCATCAAATCTTCAAGAGACATACCACCTTGGCTTTAGATGCCAACATTCTCCGTTTTATTTGATGAAGCCAATCTCTAACTTCTTCTATTTTCCATTGCAAATTGTTTCCATTGGTTGGATACCATTAAATTGATGAAGTAACACCTTAGCTTGAAACTTGTGAATGTGAAAAACATTTACAGTAGCAATACACACAAGCTAGCAAGCACATAAGGATTCACATGCTCCCCTTATCAATAATATGGGTTCAATTTTATATTTGATTATTGATTCAAATTTTAATGCTTCTACTTAGTTCAATGTGATCAATTTTCCTTTTTTCAAATTTTCTCCCCCTTTGGATTCATCAAATAGAATACAACCAATAGGAACTGAAAACAGAGAAAATAAGCATAAAGCTGATATAATCAACTGTCTGAAAATAAAAACAACCAACTGAAACTGACAGAGCTGAAACTGAAAAAGCACAAACTCATGGATATAATGTATGATCCTAAACAGCCAACACACTCAATCATCCTGAGGATCATTTCTGGTCTGGAATGAGTTCAACATGTCATGGATATCATGGATTTGGCCATCCAATGCATTGAATCACTCATTGCAATAGTTGTGATGTCCATGTTGGGACACATTGAGCTCATGCAGTTGGTTTTGTAACACCCCAAATTTAGGATGTCACGAGAACCTATCATCGCTCTTTTTATTTAAAAGTAAAACGATTATATCACAAAAAGGCACTTAAAAACACCTTATAATTTAAATGTAAATAGGTAGTCCAAAACTTCCATTGATAATAGTAATATAAAAAAAATAAAGTTCCAATTAAAAACTAGAAAAAAAAGAAATTTTCATAGTCTTCACTGTTTGATTGAAATCAGCTAAAGAAATAATAAACCCCCGAGTCCATTCCATTCTCTCCGCAATCTACTTCGTTTCAGAAACATATGCATTATCATCTGCTCCCATATAATGCACACGTTACACGATCATCGCACATGCAACAAACACATAAACAAACAAATAGGGGTAAGCTAACCATAAACAATGATATTCATAAAAGACATTCATAAATAAAACTTGTCCAATAATACTCAATGTCGCATTCAATTAACACGAAAACTTTATGATCACAATCCATCCTTGGTTTGAACACACAAACCCCAAATCCAAACAATCATACTAAACCAACATAGCATCACATTCATCTCAAATCTTCATTAAATTCAACCAAGAGCTTTCAAGCAAGGCAAAACACTCTCAACATGCAACACATGAGAATTTCAAATTGCCGACACAGTATAACATCACACACAAGTAATTATCCTCAAACCACCACTTAAACTACATAACCATGCAACCCATACCAAGAAAAACCACCAATCACATAACCCATTTATTCACGTCACTCTCCCACTGTGAATCACAACCTTTCACACCTTCATGCCTCAACATCCTCACTTACATCTCTCTCTCTCTCTTGGAAAATAACTAATTCTTATAATTTTTATCCAATCCAACTTAACAACACATTATGCAAACGATTTGGGATTTTAGAAATAAAACTACAGCCTATGTAAAACTCCAAAACTTATGTATTTATATTCAAATTAAAGATGATTGAATCAAGAATCAAATGCAACAATAACTAACTTAATGTTATGCATCAAACAAGCAACAAAGGTCAATGTTGTTAACAACCAAACAACAAAAACCTTGCGATAAAATCTGCTCTCACAACAAAGCTCTAATTCAAGATCCGACCGATCAAAATCTAGAACTATGTGTTAAGGATCAATTGTTAAAATTTCCGCTCGATCCAACAGTTAACGAAGTAGAAACCTTCATTTTACGAAAAGTGTGCAGTGTAGGCACACCATATGCTTTTAAGATGAAAACTTTGCAATTGGCGTGCAAATAAAAGAAAACCTGCACCATGGATAAAAGGAAAAGAGAAGTCCTATAGAATAGAAAGAAAAGAAAGAAAACAAATTAATCCAATCAAGAACCCAAATCCCATAGTACTTCGCGTTAAAATAAAAAAGCTTCAAACACTAAATGTATGGATGCAACCGAAAATCAAGATTGCCCTACCACCAACCAAATAAGTATATTTCACAGTTTTAATGCATTATATGGCCCGTCAAGAGAAGTGTTTCCTGGTACAATGAAACTAAAAACTGTAGCAAGTCAAAATAAAACCAAACAACCCCACCAATTTAGAATGACTATTCAAAAGAAATCTGCATCACTATTTGAAAAGAAATTCAAATCAACAATGTGCATAGAAATTGAAACAGCACAACTGCACCCAACAATTTAAATTCCACGTACTACTCCATATAGCAAAAAAAAATGCATGGTAAGGTTTCAAAAAGTTTCATTACTAAGCACAGATTAAAGAAGAAACATGGTCAACTTCATTCATCAAGCAATAAGAAAACAAGAGAAGAAAATAAGGTTGGCTTCCCCTACCTGGATTGCTTCTTTCCCTCTCCCTCTCCTCCTTCCAAAACCCTAACTTTTAACCTATATACCAATCTCACTCCAAATCTTTTCTGTTTTAATATCCTTTGTTTTAAATTTAATTTTTCTTGGCTGTTATCATATTTTAAATCACAATTCAAAAGATAGAGAAAAAAAATTTAGAAATTATATAATGCAGCATAAATGATATATATATACAGAAGAAAAATTGAATTTAAAACCAACACACAAGCAAAATTCGACCAACCAGGTTTGAATCTGAGACCTCACACACAACAACAATTTACGCTAACCACTAGGCAACACACTTTCGCATGATATAATATGCATTATAAATATTAAAACACTTATACTCCACAAACCATAATTCCTTAAATCACTTAAATAATTATTGTAAATACCACAATAACTTAAATCACTCAAATAATAATTATTTCCTACTTCATAATTTTATAACCTAATTAAATTAAATAAATCAACAATATTAATCAAGCCATTAATTGTTTTCATGCGTTTCCCTTTAGACTAATTTTTCCTGGGTCTTACAGGTTTAACACCATCCTCTCAAAATATGAGTACACAAGGCCCCTACCCTCTAGTGGGTTGTAAGGAATTAAGTCCATGGGTCCAGTAGTTGGTTCTTCCTCTTGATTTGGACCACTTGGGCCAACTTCATCGTCATGTGCACCACCAACTACAGCACCAACAGCTGTCCATGCATTTCCTACCTTGAGAAAGCATCTGGTACAGTGGTGGATGGATCTAGTATAGTGGTTGATGTATGTTTATGGTGTGGCTTTGTGCGCGAGTTCGAACCCTGAGTGGCTCATAATTTGTAATGCTACATTTGTTTTTCTCACTCCTTAAAGCTGTGAGCCCACGAAACTATTTCAATTCATTTTCTCTCTCCTTATTCATGTTGCAATGGTGCAGGGCAGGGATTATTTACGTTGCTGCATGCTAATCTTCTTTGCCTTTTAGAAACTTGTTGCCACACTCCTTATAAAATAAAAACATATAAGTGGTTAAAATTTTGGTTTGTTTTTATTTTATTTGTAGTATTTTTAAAATATTAATAGAAAATATTAGAGATGTTAATTATAGATAAAAAGATAAGATTTTTAGGAAAGGAAACAAAACACTTTAGGGTTTTGAGAGGGAGAAAAGGAGAGTTGGAGAAATATGGAGAATGAAAGAGGAGGGTGCGATAATGAAGAAATGCGTAGCAAAGAGACCATTAGGTAAGGGAAGCCAACTTTACTTTCTTTGATTGTTTTCTTCTCTTATTTTGTTTGCTTGATGAATGAAACATATGTTGGTTTAGTATGACTGTTGGGCTCAATGTAAAACTATTTTTCTCTTTCCGTAACTTTAACCACACGTAAAAGTAGTCCAACCAATGATATTTCCATTATTTTTCATTTTCCTGTCCATGTTGCAGTGGTTTCTTTATCTTGTTTACATTTCTCTCTCATCATATTGGTTTGAATGGTGAAAAGTCATGGTTCCGCATGCAATGTTTTCATCTTAAAAGCTTTGGTTTATGTTCCTGCAGAGGGACAAATAAGATAAGTTAGGCACGAGTGTCACCTTACCATGTAGTCCGCTATCTCCTTAGTTGGCCTCTTCCCATTTAATACATGCTGGCTTGAACCCAGGAGGGGTTACCTGCAGAAGAATCTCCGAAGCTCAAGTAAGTCAAAGCTCTCAAAGGGTCAAATCAGCAATTAATGAATGCGTACCTTTAAATGATGGGGTCCACGTGTATTTATAGAACATTAATGACGTTTGACCATTACATGGGCTGGGTTTTGACCTGGGCCCTAGCTTGGGCCATGAGTGGGCTTGGGCCCCAAAACTGGCCCTGGGGACCTATTGAGGGAGGATGATCGATGTTAGTTAACTATCTAGGTAAGTGGTCGGCCTTGACCGGTCACTTGCCGAGATGTCTTGTGCTGGTGGTGTCCGGGCACTAGATGCTAGGCGGTTTTGATGTGTATATTTGTTTATTTGGCTGAGTTTGGCTAGGGACGGTACACCAGTCCCCCAGCCTTGTCCGATATGGGTTGTCGGTCAAGGATGATATGTGTTGGTTAGCTAGCAAAATCGGCTAGGTGTGATACACCAGTCCCCCAGCCTTTAAGTGTGGTGAACAGTGTTAAGGCTTGGAAGTGTCAGAAGGTAGGTGTAAAGGCGTCAGGTGGTCACATCGTTTAAACTTTGGCGCCGTCGTTTTTTATGTGTCATATCCTTCATAATGGTGTCGATTGGTCTGGGGTTTCATTTTGGCGGGAAGAGTTTTAAGTCGTTTGGGATCGTGGACTATAAATATGGGCTTGGAAGCAGCTGAGGGTTTACTTGGTTCATTTGCGAGTTTTGAAATCAGAGACCTTGTGCGCATAATATTGTCCGACTAGTTCCCAAATTCCGCCGACATCTTTCCGTAAACACGAAAACAGGTATGTC
>Ga0214544_1011926_pt1 | contig 11686 bp, 1 predicted proteins | sample CNSS3metaG_FD_160074 | JGI IMG/M metagenome (GOLD analysis project Ga0214544, IMG submission 160074) | Root nodule microbial communities from cowpea collected in UCLA plant growth center, Los Angeles, California, USA - CNSS3 | ecosystem: Host-associated > Plants > Roots > Nodule | place: USA...
GAAATTAGAGTCCATGGATGAAAGGTTGCGAGTTGATCAAAGATGCAGAAATATTGAGCAAGAGTGGTACGAAAATAAGCAAATATTGTCTTATATGTTGAGGGATGCAAGTAAGAACAACTTCATAAAATTACTTGTAACTGTTAATACCACCCCTCAACCCCATCAGAGATTTCCTGAAAATCTAGATTTTAACGAACTTCATCATGAAATCAAAGATGTGCTTTTGAAATTGGCCATCAGAGCTGAACAAATGTCTGAATATTTGAGTCAGCTAATGAATGATGCAGTGAGAAAGGTCACTTTGGAAGATATGATGAAAATGATGACTGAAATGATGAAGATGAATCAGACAAATCAGAAAGAGATGATGAATGTCGCCGCACAAAGATTGCAGAGTCAGTCTGAAAAATCAATAGTGGAATCACATCACATTGATATATCTACTGATGGATATACTGATTGTCATAGTAATATGTCTACTGATGGACATATTAAAGATGTTGTTGAAGTTGATGAAGAAATTAAAGATTCTTACACAAACATATCTACTGATGGATATGATGACGATACTCAATGTGAATATAAAGTTGTACCTGTTGATGATAATATGACTTTTGAAATTATTTTTACGAAAACAATTAATAACGAAAATTTGAAAATTGTTATAAAATAATGTTTAAAAAGTAATTATTAATTATGAAATTTTTTATTACATTATTTTATAAGTATTTATTTAATGAAATATGTTCTTTTCATTTATACATATTAATATTTTTTCCACAACAAATCAAACTTATATAATGATAATTTTTAATCATATTTAAAATAAAGGACAATTTGGTAATCTTTTTTTTTCTTAATTTAAATTTAACTTTTAATCTATCACATCCATTAAATCACTCACAAACTTTAACAAAATTTACTCTAAATCCACTCACTTTCACCTTTAATCCCATTAAAGTGAACAAGACAAGCTTCACACTCTAATCCACTTGAATGCATCCTCTCCGTCTCCCTCCAATCAACGTCGAGGGATAGAGAGGGGAAGGAAGAGGGAAATTCATCTATTTTTCAATCATTTATGTTATGCAATGATTTAAGGGTGATACAAAAATTACAATTATGTCCTCAATTTATTTTATCAAAATGATGTAAAAATATGGCTTTCGAAATTATTTTTACAAAAATAATTAATAACGACATATGAAGATATTTATAAAATAAGGTTTAAAAAGTAATTATCAATTATAAAATTTTTTATTACATTATTATATAAATATTTTCTTATTAAAATATGTTACTTTAATTTATACTTTTAATAATTTTTTTACGACAAATCAAACTTATTAAATGATAATTTTTAATTATTTTTAAAATAAAGGAAAATTTTGTAATCATGTTTTTGTTTGATTTAAATATAAATTTTAGCTATCACATCTAATAAATCACTCATAAACTTTAAGCAACTTTACTCTAAATCCACCCACTTTCACCTTTAATCTACTTAAAGTGAACAACACAAACTTCACACTCTAATCCACTTGAATTCATAATCTCCCTCTCCCGCCAATCATCCTTGACGGAGAGAGAGGGGAAGGAAAATGGAAATTTTTCTATTTTTCCATCATCTCTATTATGCAATGATTTGAGGGTGATACCATGTTTTCAATTATGTCCGTAATTTATTTTTCAGCTTAATTATGAAAATGATGTAAAAATATGGCTTTTGAAATTATTTTTACAAAAATAATTAGTAACGAAAATTTGAAAATTTTCGAAAATAAGGTTTAAAAAGTAATCGTTAATTACATATTTTTTTATTACATGATTTCGTAAATATTTTTTTATTAAAATTTATATAATGATAATTTTTAATCATTTTTAAAATAAAGGACAATTTGGTAATATTGTTTTTCCTTGATTTAAATATAATTTTTAATTTATCACATCCATCAAATCACTCACAAACTTTACCAAACTTTACTCTAAATCCAACCTCTTTCACCTTTAATGAACTTAAAGTGAACAAGACAAGCTTCATACTCTAATCCACTTGAATTCATCCCCTATGTCTCCCTCCAATCAGTGTTGAGGGATAGAGAGGGGAAGGAAGAAGGAAATTTCTCTATTTTTCAATCATCTATGTTATGCAATGGTTTGAGAGTGATATCAAGATTACAATTATGTCCGCAATTTATTTTTCAACTTAATTAAGAAAATGATGTAAAAATATGGCTTTTGAAAGTATTTTTTCAAAAATAATTAATAACGAAAATTTGAAAATTGTTATAAAATAAGTTTTAAAAAGTAATTATTGATTATAAATTTTTTTATTACATTATTTTATAAATATTTTTTTATTAAAATATGTTATTTTCTACAACAAATCAAACTTATATAATGATAATTTTTAATCATATTTAAAATAAAGGACAATTTGGAAATCTTATTTTTTTTATTTAAATATAATTTTTAATCTATCACATCTATCAAATCACTCACAAACTTCAACAAACTTTAATCTAAATCAAATCACTTTCAACTTTAATCCCCTTAAAGTGAACAAGACAAGCTTTGTAACGCCCCAAATTTTGGGATGTCACGAAACGTTAGAAAATTTTTGCGTTTAACGGAAAAGGAAATAAACATTTAAAATGTACTAATAAAACTTTTAATTTAATTTAAATTACATAGCTCAACTCGTCACTTTGTCAAAAGCTTCCAATAATATTTGTGATCAAAAGAAAATTACATATACTTTAGTATCTGATTTAAAACAACTAAATAAATATAAAAACTCCCAAGTTCACCCCTGCCTCTCGTCGATCTACTCCATGCCAAAAGCATTTGCATTATCATTTGCTCCCGTATAACACACACGTTATACGATCATCGCACATACAACAAACACACAAACAAATAGGGTAAGCTAACCATAAACAATGATATTCATAAAAGAAATTCTTAAATAAAATATGTCGAATAATACTCAACATCGCATTGAAGTAATACTTAATCAAAATTCAATCAATCATGCCAAACCAAACATAACATCACATTCATCTCAATTCCTCTTCACATATAGTAATCATAAATAATCTTTGGTTTTCCGCGGCCTCTCACCCCACAACAACATCTAGTTTCCTAGAATAGATGGTTCGATATGTCCTGCTTAATGCAACCAGACTGACTCCCTTATCCCTCAAGGAATTATGAGTAAAAACATCGATGCATCGCACATCGGGCACTATACTCGCAACGAGCCGAAATAATGAGAAACATTTTTCCCCTCCCCACTACTTCACACAGGCGAGAGGGTACAACACTCAAACCAATCCTCTACCACTGTTTCACACAGGCGAAAGAGACTCCACTGGGCTCCTAGGTACGGAAAACCTCGCAACATTTAATTCCACCAAGAGCTCTTCAACAAGGTAAACCACTCTCAACATGCAACACATGAGAATTTATATATTGCCAACAAAATACATGCCACCACATCATACATGGGAATTAAAGTTTCATCACATCACCCCATCAACTTATCAAATAATACGTTCGTCTACCAAATCCAATGAGTGAGATTCATTCAACCACAGCATAACATCACACTTAAGTAATTATCCTCAGACCACCACCTAAACTTCATGAACATACAACCCAATATTCCAAACACACAAACACTTACCACCCAATTGCAGAATGCATATATCAAGATAAAAGAGATATACATTATGGTTGCACCAACACTGTGAAGTATATACAAAAAAAAACCAATTAAATAATGAAACCAATGATCTTCTTTATATACATGCTAATGACTCCAAAACAACCTAAATTAAATCAAACCCCAAGCCTTTACGTGAAATTAGAATAAAAAAGAAGAAAGAGAAAAACAATGTAGTAAAAAAAATAGAATATAATAGTGAAAGACAAGTTACAAACATCCCATCAAACTAAAATTGTTTTTTCACACCCAAAACTTACGTGTTGCACCTTCATATATCACAATGAAATTCAATAACTTAAAGAGGAAACAACCCTTTGCACGTGGACCCCACTCATGTAATTTTTGTGAAAGGGAATTGAAAAGTAAGAAAAAGAAAGCAAAACCATGAAACCATTCACCACCAATCATCATGCGCCCATGAACCATGCAACGTGAAAGAGGATGGAAAAGGAAGAAAGAGAAAAGCCTTTACGTGTGGTTAAACTTAAGGAAAGAAAAATGTAATTGTACATGTGGACCCATGCATTACGTGAGAGAATAGAAAGAGAGAAGAAAGAGAAAAGAAACCCCATGCATCACTAAGACATGCACCACACTACCATCATGAATGATGCGAAAACTTACTCTGACCAAGAAAACCAATGAACCTGAAAGTGTTGCCACTTGTGGCCCTCTCTCACTTACCTCACCACAGTTTAACCAATTTTGAAGCATGTAGTGTAGTATGAAACAATAAAATCCTAAAAAAAGGGTCTGCACGAGGAAGAACCCAAATCACACCCTAACATCCCATCACTAGCTCCTCAATGAAAAGTTTCAATACTCTATACACATGCACACCTCCAGGGTTCCTTATATATAAAAAGGGTTTACCTATGAAAACTAAAAGCTTTGAATTATCCAGACAAATTATCTCAAAACCACAAAACTTACACGAACCTGCAACACGACACATGAAACCTCACACTCTGCAAAGTAAATAAAATCCCCTAAAATGGCAACGACTCCATGAAAAGATACGGTATAATTAAAGTGACCAGAGTACAACCCCTAATGAAACCAACCCTCACCTTTACGAGTCTCTGCACCAAAATAACATAAAGAAAAGACTTATGTAGATGAAAGGGAAACCTCGCTGCACCGTGAAAGTCACGAAAATATCACCGCAACATATCCTCTGACAACAAAACAATAGTTCAAAGAGAGAGAGGGAAGGAAGAGGGAAATTCCTCTATTTTTCTATAATCAATGTTATGTAATGGTTTGAAGGTGATATAGAGATTACAATTATATCCGCAATTTATTTTTCAACTTAATTATGAAAATCATGTAAAAATATGACTTTTGAAATTGTTTTTACAAAAATAATTAATAACGAAAATTTGAAAATTGTTATAAAATAAGGTTTAAAAAGTAATTATTAATTATAAACTTCTTTATTATATTATTTTATAAATATTTTTTTATTAAAATATGTTATGTTCAATTATACATTTTAATATTTTTTTCTACGACAAATCAAACGTATATAATCATAATTTTTAATTATTTTTAAAATAAAGGACAATTTGGTCATCTTGTTTTTCTTTGATTTAAATATAATTTTTAATCTATCACATCAAATAAATCACTCATCAACTTAAATAAACTTTACTCTCAATCCATCCACTTTCACCTTTAATCCACTTAGGGTGAACAATGCAAACTTCACACAGTAATGCACTTGATCTCAAACTCTCCCTCTCCCTCCACTCAACTTCGAGGGAGAAAAAGGGGAAGGAAGAGGGAAATTCGTCTATTTTTAAATCATTTGTGTTATGTCATGGTTGGAGGGTGATATCAAAATTACAATTATGTTCGCAATTTATTTTTCAGCTTCATTATGGAAATGATGTAAAAATATGGCTTTTAAAATTACTTTTCAAAAATAATTAATAACGAAAATTGGAAAATTGTTCTAAAATAAAGTTTGAAAAGTGATTATTAATTATAAAATTTCTTATTACATTATTTTGTAAACATTGTTTTCATAAAATATTTTATTTTCATTTATACATATTAATATTTTTTCTACAACAAATCAAACTTATAAAATGATAATGTTTAATCATTTTTAAAATAAATGACAATTTGGTAATCTTGATTTTCCTTCATTTAAATATAATTTTTAATCCATCAAATTCATCAAATCACTCACAAACTGTAACAAACTTTGTTCTAAATCCACTCTTTTTCACCTTTAATCCACTTAAAGGGAACAACACAAACTTCACACGCAAATGCACTTGAATTCATTATCTCTCTCCCTCCAATCAACCTTGACGGAAAGAGGATAGAAGGAAGATGGAAATTCCTCTTATTTTAGATAATCTTTGTTATGCAATGGTTGGAGGATGATATCAAGATTACAATTATGTCCGCAATTTATTTTTCAGCTTAATTACGAAAATTATGTAAAAATATGGCTTTTGAAATTATTTTTACCAAAATAATTAATAACAAAATATTTAAAATTTTAATAAAATAAGGTTTAAAAAGTAATTATAAATTATAAAACTTTTTATTACATTATTTTATAAATATTTTTTTAATAAAATATGTTATTTTCATTTATACATATTATTATTTTTTCTACAACAAATCAAACTTATATAATGATAATTTTTAATCATATTTAAAATAAAGGACAATTTAAAAATCTTGTTTTTTCTTTATTTAAATATAATTTTTAATCTATCACATCCATCAAATCACTAACAAAGTTCAACAAACTTTACTGGAAATCAAATCACTCTCCCCTTTAATCCCCTTAAAGTGAACAAGACAAGCTTCACACTCTAATGCACTTGAATTCATGTTCTCCCTCTCCTTCCAATCAACGTTGAGGGAGTGAGAGATAGGGGAAGCCATAGGGAAATTCCCCTATTTTTCAATCATACATGTTGTGTAATGGTTTGAGGGTGATATCAAGATTACAATTATGTCCGCAATTTATTTTTCAGCTTAATTATGAAAATGATGTAAAAATATGACTTTTAAAATTATTTTTACAAAAATAATTAATAACGAAGATTTGAAAATTGTTCGAAAATAAGGTTTAAAAGGTAATTCTTAATTACAGATTTTTGTATCACATTATTTCATAATTATTTTTTTATTAAAATATGTTAATTTCATTTATACATTTTAATATTTTTTCTACGACAAATAATATTTATATAAAGATAATTTTTAATCATTTTTAAAATAAAGGACAATTTGGTAATCTTGTTTTTCCTTGATTAAACATCCATCAAATCACTCACAAACTTTAACAAACTTTAATCTAAATCCACCCTCTTTCACCTTTAATGAACTTAAAGTGAACAAGACAAGCTACACACTCTAATCCATTTGAATTCATCCTCTCCGTCTCCCTCCAATCAGCGTTGAGGGATAGAGAGGGGAAGGAAGAAGGAAATTCCTCAATTTTTTCTATCATCTATGTTATGCAATGGTTTGAAGGTAACATGAAGATTACAATTATGTCTGTAATTAATTTTTCAACTTAATTATGAAAATGATGTAGGAATATAGCTTTTGAACTTATTTTTACAAAAATAATTAATAACGAAAATTTGAAAATTGTTATGACATAAGGTTTAAAAAGTAATTATCAATTATAAATTTTTTTATTACATTATTTTATAAATATTTTTTTAATAAAATATGTTATTTTCATTTATACATATTATTATTTTTTCTACAACAAATCCACCTTATATAATGATAATTTTTAATTATATTTAAAATAAATGTCAATTTTGTTTTTTCTTGATTTAAGTATACTTTTTAATCTATGACATCCATCAAATTACTCACAAACTTCAAGAAACGTTACTCTAAATTCACTCACTTTCACCTTTAATCCCTTTAAAGTTAACAAGACAAGCTTCACACTCTAATCCACTTGATTTCATCATTTCCCTCATCCTGCAATGAACGTTGAGGGAGAGAAGGGAAGGAAGAGGGAAATTCCTCTATTTTTCAATCATCTATGTTATGTAATGGTTTGAGGGTGATATCAAGATTACAATTATATCCGCAATTTATTTTTCAACTTAATTATGAAAATGATGGAAAAATATGGCTATTGAAATTACTTTTACAAAAATAATTAATAACGAAAATTTGAAAATTGTTATAAAATAAGCTTTAAAAAGTAATTATAAATTATAATGTTTTTTATTACATTATTTTATAAATATTTTTTATTAAAATATGTTACTTTCATTTTCTACATTTTAATATTTTTTCTACAACAAATCAAACTTATATCATGATCATTTTTAATTATTTTTAAAATAATGGATGATTTGGTAATCTTGTTTTTGATTGATTTAAATATAATTTTTAATCTATCACATCCAACAACTCACTCATAAACTTTAACAAACTTTACTCTAAATCCACCCTCTTTCACCTTTAATCCACTTAAAGTGAACAACACAAACCTCACACTGTAATCCACTTGATGTCATCCTCTCCATCTCCTTCCAATTAACCTTGAGGAAGAGAGAGGGGAAGGGAGAGGGAAATTCCTCTATTTTTAAATCATCTTTATTAAGTCGTGGTTTGAGGGTGATATCAAGATTACAATTATGTACGCTATTTATTTTTCAGCTTAATTATGAAAATGATGTAAAAATATGGCTTTGGAAATTATTTTTACAAAAATAATTAATAACGAAAATTTTAAAATTGATATATGTCACAACTGGGGTCACAACGGGACGGCGAAAAAATTATTTTAAAATACAGAGGAGTCGCCACCATAATTTATTATGGAAAACTATAGAAAAACCTTAAAAAGAAATAGTCTTCGAAACCAAGTTTGGGTTCGGGAGTCGGTTACGTGTGGAGAAGTTATTAGCACTCCACAACACCCACCCAAAGACGGTTCCTTTTAATTAAGTTTGCAATATTAATGCAATTTTTAAAAATATTTGGTTTCTCGCAAAAATAAAATAAAATAAAATAAATAAATAAAATTAAAAAAAATCAAACAAATAAAAAAAACACCAAATATTAAAGAAAATAATATTGAAATTTTTATTTGGGCCCGCCAAGGATTGACCTTGCTCCTACATATCTCCATTCGCAATGAAGAATGAGGGTTACGTAGTTCTTTATAAAGATTTTAAATTTTTGGGAAGTGAACCAGACAAGGACTTGACCTCGCTCCTACGTATTTTCATTCAAAATGCAAAATCAGGGATCACATAGTTTTAAGTAAAAGACTACGAAAAATGATTTTGAAAATATTTTAATTTTTTTTAAGACGAACCCGACAAAGACTTGGCCTTGCTCCTACGTATTTCAATTTAGAATGGAAAATCCGGGATCACGTAATTCTAAATAAAAGACTACGGAAAATGATTTTGAAAATATTTTAATTTTTTCTAAGACAAACCCGACAAAGACTTGGCCTTGCTCCTACGTATTTCCATTTAGAATGGAAAATCAGGGATCACGTAGTTCTAAATAAAAGACTACGGAAAATGATTTTGAAAATATTTTATTTTTTTTAAGGCGAACCCGACAAAGACTTGGCCTTGCTCCTATGTATTTCCATTTAGAATGGAAAATCAAGGATCACATAGTTCTAGAATAGAATAAAAAAATTGATTGAAAAAGATGGAAGGGTTTTTAAAGTCAAATTGTATTAGAGAAGTTTTGTATGTTCTAAAAAGTAGTTATCAAGCTAGTCAGGGACCCAAAAAGATAATTAAAAAGTATAAAAACTAATGATTATCAAGCGAGTACGAGACTCGACATGATAATTAATGTTATGGAAATAATGGTTATCAAGCAAGTCCGGGACTCGACATGATAATTAAAATTATGAAAAATAATGATTATCCCCGGGACTTGACATGATAATTAATGTTATGAAAAATAATGATTATCAAGCAAGTCCGAGACTCGACATGATAATTTAAGTTATGAAAAATGATTATCAAGCAAGTGTGGGACTTGACATGATAATTTAAATTATGAAAAATACTTATTATCAAGCGAGTCCGGGACTCGACATGATAATTAAAGTTATAAAAAATAATGATTATCAAGCAAGTCTGGGACTTGACATGATAATTAAAGTTTATTGAAATCGAATGAAAATTATAATCATCAAGTAAGTTTGAGACTTAACATGATAATTAATAATCTTCAATTTGTAAAAATTTTGACGTGAAAGGAGATAATGATTTTAGACAAAAGAAATGAATCATCAAGTAACATGAAAGTAAAGGCATGAATACCATAACACGGGTGTGAAGAACCTAAATTTTTTATGATTATTAGAGGACTGCAAATACTAAAACAGAGGGCGCACAAAGTAAAAGAACGGAGGTGCAAAACATAAGAAACAGGGGTGTGCAAAGTAGTTTGGTCATATGAAGCTTAAAGCTGCAAATATCAAAAAAGAGGTTCAAAAAGAGCAATGCAAACAAAAACAAACATGGGTCTTTTTTCTTTCACCTAACTTTTTTTTCTTTATTTTATTTTATATATTACTAGGTCAGCTTAATAAATTATTAGTTCCTTTATACTATTATTTTTTATTCACTTGACTCAACATGATAATTAATGAGAATTTTGAAATTTTAATTATCAATCAAATTCGAGGCTCAACATGATAAATAATTGATAATTTTTGTAAAATATTATATATCTCTTTTAGAAAAGAATATCACCAAACAAAAATAAAATTTTCTCAATTAATGCCTAGACATATTTATTATTCAATAGCTATCTCAAAATTCTTTATTCTAATATTCATGTTTAGTGTGTATCTTGTGCGTTATTTTGAAACATCCAATATAAACAACATATTATATTAGCCATTAAAATCAACACTCGCATTCTGATAAAAGAAATTAAGGAAAAAGTATAAAAGATTTTAATTAATAAACTAAATGTACCAAAAGAAGCTTTCAAATGCAGAGATTCACATATACATATAAGGTTTATGTTTCTTTGACACTTTTTATGCCAACACACATATGCAACTTTCATCTAATATTAACGGCAATAAAACCCATCCAAATTCCGTATATTACACAACCAACCATTTCTTTTGACATAACAAAACCACATTACAAGAGACAGTTTCATAAAAGAAATGATAATTAGAACATATACATACGATGTCATGATGAGTGCAAGCTTCAGTGTAAGAGAAGGAAAAGAGAGAAAAAAACAATCAATATGTCCAGTGCTATGATCTCATAATAAATATCACAAGTAAATATAAAAGGAGAAAGAAAAACCTGGATTTTCACACCTGTTTGAAGATTTTTGTTTTTCAAAATGAAAACAATGTTTGCAAGTGTATTTCTCTTATCTTCTCAAAGCTCCGTGTTTTGGTGGCTTTGTGTTTGGTATCGTGGTGTTTGATCCCTTAGTGTGAATTGTTCTAGAATGATCGTTAATGAAGGGTGATGAGAGTGAGATCCAAAAAGGATATTTTTGACCTTAGGAAGATGATGACAGTGGATAAAGGAGAAATGTATATCTTATGTGTTGTGTGAAAAAAACCTCTCTTAAATGAAGTGGAGAAAAAATAAAAAGAGCTCCAGGGACGAATGTGAGCATGAGAGACGGTCAGATCCTGAGACCTTTTTTCTATTTTTTTTAGCATAATCTAAGAGATTAACTATGTGTAGAGGTTGAGAGAAAAATGGGGAGAGAATCTAGATTGTGGAAGTATATGTAGGATGCAGTTGAGTAATGGTAACATATAACCACTTATTTTAAAATTTCCTTACCTTTCTTAATTTTAATTTTATTTCGTTCTTTAGTAGAAATTATATATATATATATATATATATATATATATATATATATATATATATATATATATATATATATATATATTTTTTTTTTTTTTTTTTTTTTTTTTTTTTTTTT
>Ga0214544_1011927_pt1 | contig 11685 bp, 5 predicted proteins | sample CNSS3metaG_FD_160074 | JGI IMG/M metagenome (GOLD analysis project Ga0214544, IMG submission 160074) | Root nodule microbial communities from cowpea collected in UCLA plant growth center, Los Angeles, California, USA - CNSS3 | ecosystem: Host-associated > Plants > Roots > Nodule | place: USA...
GAAAAAGAAAGGATTTACAAAGAAATTTATGAATAAGCAGGTAACCATGGACAAGAAACTCCAGGTGCTTCATTCCCATCTGACAATGAAGATCCTGATTATACAGACCACATGCTCGAAGAAGAGCTTGGAGACTTGACATCCACAGCTGTAACAAGAATATGTTGAAACACGTTTTTACCTGTGACAAAGTAATTTTACTCCTTTTTGAGTAATAGACTGAAGGGTAAAAACCGGGTATACAGGTATTCGGTCAACAAATGACCTGAACAAAAGGCTTCCAGTTACTTTGAAACTGGAAGAACAAGTTACCGGTTGTATAACATCTCTATAAAAAGGCTCATAAGTCCCTTATGCTGGGCAGAGTTCCTCCTACCTCTCTCTCTAAAAATTCTCTCACTCTCCTTTTGTACTCTCTTCCTCCAACAATAAAACGTATATTTCAGAGGTGCTTCTTTTCTTATCCTTCATCTTCCCTAAAGTAAGTATCTCTACTATGGAGTAGTTTTATCTTGGGCGTCCACGGATGCCTTAAGTAATATTTATCTAAAGATGCGATAACCATTTAAAGGCTTAAATTTTCTTTATTTTGTATAGTTTTATATTTCTGATCACATAAGTTTATGAGAGAATATCTAACCGGCTATGCCAGATTTATATTCTCATAAGCTTATCTGAGTATTATCTTCACTGCCTTGATCAAAACGCACGTTTCACTAAAAGGCCAATCCATCTTGGTTTTTGATGATGAGAGGCTCGAGCTCTTTGATGAACACCCGATGCACGTGAATAAAATTGGATCAAAGGAGGCCCAAACCAGAGCCCTAGTTGATCTACGAGAACCTGATGTAGAGGGAGCCCAACACAGATGCGGTAATCGTGATGTATGGAGATGATTTGATGATCAAATGGACCGTGGAGAGATGGACGAATGGGAGAGAATGAAAGTTGATCAAAGGGCAACAAAGGGGCTTTCAGAATCGCATTTCTGGTTCGAGAAGAAGAGGATTCGAGTTAGGTAATTTTCGTGTGGGTTTTCTAAATTTCTAAGAGGGGTTTGAAAGGGCAGATTTAGGTTTTATTTGGGGCCCTGGTGTGTGTGCAAGAGTGAGAAATGTTTGGGGGCTAGGTTTCGTGTTCTTGTGTTCTTGTGAGCAAGGGAGAGGAAGTGTAATGTAAAGGGATTCTCTCCACATCTGATGAAGCAAAAAAGCAACCTTTATGAGATTAGGGTTCCCCTAGTGTGTTAGGCAGCTCACTTAGTTCATCCACTTTATCGGGATTGGACTAAGAGAGTTTCCTTTCCCCATTTAATTTCAAGCATTTTCTTTATCTCTTGTACGCTTCTGATTTTGGCAATGAAATATATTGATTATGTTCCAATCAGATTTTCCAATCTGATTTTTAGTTTTGAGTTTTAGTTTGTGCATTTTTATTGTTTATGATTCCCTTGCATTTTATGTTTTAGCTTTAAATTCTGCAATGCTTTTAAGTTTCCTTTATTGCTTTATGTTACTCTTTTGTTTTGTTGATTTAAGTTTCTACGCCAAGTTCAATTCTCTTTTCCCAGCTTTTAGTTTTTTGTAGTAGTTTAGGGATCAATTCCTTGAGTTCATTTCAGTTTCTTTGCATTCTGAAGCTTATAAAATCTGTTTGGCATTTTGTATTAGTGCATTTGCATATGCATAAGTAGGCATTACCTCATTTGCATAGCATTTGGAGTTGAATTGAAGTGAGTGTGGCTGAGTTAAAATTTCTTACAGGAATATGAGCTGGATTGGATTTTTGCTGCTGTCAAAACTTGTTTTATTGCTATAGTGCACTGGTTTGCTGAAATCAAGGTCAAAATTTATGTTGCCATATGATTTTATGCACACTCTCATCTAATCCCATTAGAGTTCAAGGTTTCCAATGCATTCCGTCATTGCATTATATCTGAAGAAACTTTGTTTGAGTTGGCTATTATGAATTGATTACCAGATACGCCTTTACATTCATCTCTTTTTCCTGATACAAATTTTTTCATTCATTTTTAGAGATTGTATCATTCAATTCTGCATTTCCTAGCTTGCTTTTCAGTGCATTGGCAATTGTTCTGCATTTTTAATTCAGTTATGCACACACATGCTTCAATCATTGAAATATTGATTCGTTCCAATTGAATTCCACATTTCACTACTGTGTTTCATTGCATTTTGTGAGAATCTGCTTGAATAATGTTGTTGTCATTGATCAGAACTCTACTACCACATTTCATTGATTATGCTCCTGCATTCTGTTTTATATTTATAATATTATTGCACAAATAATAGCTTTGTAGTTGTTGCAACGTGAGCAAGCGTCTTTTCGTTTTAGGATGGTGCATGTTGTTGCAGCGAAATCTCCTCCACATGTTGATCCCACATCCACATTTTATGGGATATTATTTCCACACTAGGTTTCTGGGGGTGAAAGCGGGGATATCTCGATCGGGGGAGAAAACGGGTAAATCCCATATAACCTACTATATCTGACAAGTCGCACTATATATCAACCCAAGATGCATCTTTATCCCCGGGGGTTCGAAAGGGTACTCTTGGAACACCAATGGGCATAAAATGGACAAATAATAAAGTCATATATCTCACTTTAGTGTGGAAACGTAAGAATTAGCTTATCGTGTTGAAAAAGATTTACTTGATTTTATATTAATATTGCTTTTTTTTAATATTGCTTTTTTTTATAAAAAAGAAGACTAAATAAAGTCGAGTTGTGTCACATAGCATGGATCTTTAAATCCATTCATCACCTATAAATAGGAGCTTAAATCTTCTTCCAAGACACAACCTTTCTCATCTCTCCTTCTCTTATTTTCTTCATTTTCTCTCTTCTCTTATATCTTGAGTTACTTACTCTTTAAAGAGTACTTATCTTGCTAGTTTCTGCTATCCTCGGAATATATCCGAGATGTTCTTGTTGTACCCTAGAGAATTTGCACATACACTACAGATAAATCCTTAAGGACAGTGTTTCCAACACGCCTCAGGAATTTACATATTTATTTTCTTATCATACTTTTACTACAATCTTAAGGATTTATTCAGTGAAATGATGGACACTGCAACTCCAAAATGATCGTGGTCTCTGTATTATCTTCACCTTAGTTTCTTTTGCTTGGGCTACTTGGGCTACGTAAAACGTTAGCTTTTTCTGCCTTTGCTTTCAGTAGAATCTAGTGGAGTTTGTTGAAGAAGAAGACATTTGTCTCATTTTCCCCCTTCGTTAACCATGCAAACACTAGAATATGTGGCAAGCATTTTTTTTCTTTCTTGTTCCTCGTAGGTTTGGAAACACAATTTGAATTTGCGAAACTCTAGACTTGCGCTTTTCATCGTCTTCTGGACAGGAGGACCGGGATGACGGCAACGACGTTCAATGAGCAAAGGATCTCCAGCAAGCGTTGATCGGTGGTGTTGTAGCTACTATGACCTTCTGATAGCGCTTCCAGCCTTTGATGATGGGCAGCACTACAACGACGATGCTTCTGATGGCTTTGGCTCGCCGACGAATGCATTGGCGTGGTGTGGTGACCGCGTCAACTACAACGTAGAGTACCTGAGCATCTCATGTTATAGACGGGAATATGGATGGCGTTTGATGTTACCAGCAACAGCTCAAGTGGCGACCAATCTCGCGCTGACAATGACTCTTGTAGCTCTAGTAACATGTGTGTTCATCTCATAGTTGGCGTTCTGAGTTTGATGACAGAGAAAATGGGAGGAGAATGTTTATGGCAATTGAAGAGAGAAGAATTAGGGTTTCTTTTGTCTCTGTATTTAAAAAAAAGTTTGGAGATAGACTTTGGGAATGTTGGTGGGTCCCTTTGTTGAAAAAATTTAGTTGCATGAAGAAATGGTGGTGGGCCATAGGTGCGCCATTTTAGGAATATGGCATATAATTCAAAATTGAATGCCTATAATTCCTAACAACTTATACAATTATGGTGCAATGTTGGTCCCATAATATTTCGAAATGCACTTTCGGTATAGACTATACGGTGGATGATATCAGATATTTATTTGTCAAATATTTATTTGTTTGTTAATTAGGAATAATTAATATTGTGGGGGTTAGATGATTTTACTTAATTATTTATTATTTAAAATAAAAATAAATAAATGTGTGAATGAATTTAACCCATTTTCAAAGAAAAATAAAATAATTATTTGGGATATGACTTTTCACCTAATGATTGATATATGCAATTTGATAGTTTCTAGAACTAAGTTGTTTTAGAATTTTTATAAATTGTTTCTAGATGAAGCCATGTGATTTTTTTAAGATAGAATCATAAGGAAGGGTGATAGCATTACTATCCCAAAAGTGTTCTTGAGAAACTTCTTAGGAAGTTTAGAAATTATAAATGAGTGAATATCCCTTATGATACTAATTAAAGAAAATAGAGGAAAATTATTTTCTCAACCTCAGTAAGCCCAGATAATTGGGAGCTTACTACTTGTGATGGTCTTTTCTAGACCAGGTGTTGTTTATGTAGTAAGTAGACTGAGAAGATACACTTAATATTCTAATTAGGAATATTGAGACTTATGAGATGCTTACGAGATTCAATGGAATATGTCATTGAATATAATGGATTTTCCCATTGTACTAGAAGGGTACAATGATGCTAACTGAATCTTTGATTCAGACGAGTCAAATTTATTAGTGGTAATAGATTCACACTTGGGTTGGTGTGATTTCATAGAGATCAGCTAAACAATTATTGTTAGATTAATAAGAAATATGAGTATGTTGTTCTTGAAAGGGCTGGTAGCGAAGTTGAGTAGTTGACGAACTTCTTAGCTAACATTCCACTAGGAATGAAAATACATTGTGATTGCCAATCGACAGTAGCTACTGAAGAGTGAACCAAATTCCATTGAGTATGTGAAGTCAGAATGGAATCTAACATATTCTCTGACAAAATCCTAGGATGAAATATGATTATAGAAACATCGAGGCGAATAAGACTTGAGCCACTTGAAACAAACAAGTGATGGTAACCCCACTTTTGTGATTGGAGATCCCATGAATAAGGTTCATATGGGTAAGAACAAGTCACTTGTTAGTTCTACTAGCACTAAATTAATTGATTAATTTTAATCAATTATGTCCATTACTGTGGTGTATGTGAAAGTGCTAGAGACTACATTATTGAGAGGTTAAACTTTGTAATTAAAATTCTCTAGGGTGTAAGAATTTTAACTTAAACAAAGTTTTAATGATTTTCATATCCCTTATGGGTGGTGTATGATTTGCAGCATACACTTGATGAAATCACCTATATGAGTGTTGAGTGGGGCTGCTTGTATGAGATCTTGGCATGATTTCTAGAGCACTCATGAATATCGGGCACGCGCATGGCCTAGTAGCGCAACATAATGATAATAGCAAGAATTGTGGGGGTGTATTGTCATTGATAAATTGCTAACACACATCAAGTGTCCTTGGTTCATATAGCTTGTTATACCAACTACATTGTGTGTTAAGTTTCTCAATCTAAGACTGGTTCATATAGCTTGATATACCAGCTCTAATGCATTACATCTTAGTTGAGACCCAGGATTGTCTTTCTTTATTTCTATCTCTTATCTTTTGCAATATGTGGGGGATTGTTATATATTTATAAGCGTTGCAGTTGTTGCAAGGTGACCAAGCGTCCCTCCTTTTTAGGATGGTGCATGCTGTTGTAGCGAGATCTCCTCCACATGTTGATTCCACATCCACATTTTATGGGATATTATTTTCCACACTAGGATTCAGCTACAGAGCATGGATTTTTAAATCCATTCATCACCTATAAATAGGAGCTTAAATCTTCTACCAAGACACAACCTTTCTCATCTCTCATTCTCTTATTTTCTTCATTTTCTCTCTTCTCTTATATCCTGAGTTACTTACTCTTTAAAGTGTACTTATCTTGCTAGTTTCTGCTATCCTCAGAATATATCCGAGATGTTCTTGTTGTACCCTACGGAATTTGCGCATACACTGTAGATAAATCCTTAAGGACAGTGTTTCCAACGCGGCTAAAGAATTTACATATTTATTTTCTTATCATACTTTTACTACACATCCATGTTTTATTTTCATCTTGATTTTGCATTGCATTTTACTATTGTTGTCACTGTTTAAATCTACTGCCAAGTGGTTTCTTTGCATCTCAAATCTGCTCCTGCATTTATATTTCATGCAATCTGAATATGCATCAATATTAGCTGTTAATATCTATTTTCTCTACTGTCAAAATTGAATTCACTACTGCCATCTTTTCAATTCAGATTCATGTTTCAGATTTGGGTTCTGCATACACATAGATGCCATATGATTTTGCTGCTATCACTATGTTACAATGATTCTGCTGCCAGAGTCTAAATTCTTTACAGTCACATATTATCTTAATTTCAATGTTATTCTTGGTCTGCAGTGGAGTTTTATCTTGAGAAATTTGATCAGGCATGCATCAATCACTTTGATACGTATTCACTCCAATTTAATACAGTTTCCATTCTATTTTAGGTCTCTTACAAATCATGCATATGCATCATTTATGCATACCTTGCAGCAGCATTGCCTACCTTGCATAACACAGTTTAGTTTCAGTCATGCCTTTAAGTGATTCAATTAAAAATAATTCTACATTTCTTTTTGGTTTTTAATTTATTTTCCCATTTTTAGTTTTATTTTCTTTTTCGTGAGATTTAATTGTGCAAGCTAAACTTAACACACACCATTTCTTTGGATTCGATCCTGAGTCAATTTTCCTATACTTCATCAGGGGGGATTATTTGGGTTTTGTTTAACTCTTAAAAAAAACCTATGAAAAAGTAAGTTGACACCCATAATAATTTGTTATTGTCCTTGCAGGAACAACGATAATCAATAAAAACAATTTTAATTATCAAGCAAGTTTGAGAGTCAAAATGATAATCAATAAAAACATATTTAATTATCAGGAAAATCCAAGACTCAACATGATAATCAATAAAAATAATTTAATTATCAAGCAAGTTCAAGATTTAACATGATAATCATTGAAAGGGGCACTTTCTATACTAGTTGTGGCCTTCCCTGTATTAAAAAGCTCACTTTCTATATCGATTATGGCTTTAATCTACTTACATGCTAAGAAAACAAACTACAAGGGATATTTCCCAAATACCCATACTTAAGTCATTTCCATTTTTATTATTTCGTTTATACCCATTATCTTATTTCAACAAATGTCTTCAGTCATGGTTTTTTCGTCGTTGTATTGGTGGCACTGCTTTACTAATGTACCCCTGCTTTTGTTTTGAAGATGTGCATTTTTTATGGCAGTTTTGTCTTTCCAACATTCTTTGATATGGAGTGGAAATTGTTGTTGATAGACGTAATTGGGCTCTCAATTCAAATATGCAAATGGTTCCTTCTCGCTCCTTTTCCCTGATATTTCTTCTCTTTGTTTCGTGGTTCTATATTTTCCCTTTTCTTTCTTCTCTACCAGAAAAACCCTAGATGAAAGACATAATGGGCAACACTCTGTACTTCCTAAAATTTATGACGTTTCCATTGAAGGATTTAGAGGTCACAAAATGGTTAGATGTTTCTTAACCCCATTTCTTCCAACACTATCATGTTTTTTTTGATAATTTGCTTTTGGATTATGGCTTTTCGATTATGTTTTTACTTGGTGTTTACATTTTCGATTATAGTTTTACTTGGTGTTTATAGTATTAGGGTTTGTGGTTTCGTTTGGTTTTTGTTGGTATATTTTTTAGGATTTTAATCTATTATTCTACATTCCTCTTCTGCTTCTTTTTTATACATGTCGTTTTTGATGACATTCTATAAGTTTTTTTCTTACATTTTCAATGCAGGGTTTCATTCATCAAAGAATAATACAATGGTATAGTGTTAGCGAAAAGGTATTTTTTAGCATTTGAGGTTTTATTTTCTTAATTTCTCTTATGCTTTTAATTTTTATTATCAAATTTAGTTTGTGTGTGGTCTATACTCACAATTTTGAAGGGTTTACAAATCACAAACGGAAAAAATAAGTTTAGACATTCATTATGGTGTGTTGAGGTTGCGATTAAAGCATTTGCAATTGACAAACTTGGATTATAAGGTTAGATGTTCCTTTAACCCCATTTTTTGAACCACTACCATGGTTCTTTTATTATGGTTTTTGGATTAGTTATGATTTGTGGTTGAAGTGCTAAATAAATGTTAATTTTTTCCATTTTTGTTATTACATTTGAGTTAGTGCTTTACTATTTTTTTGGTTTGTGGTCTTTTGATATGTGTTTCGCCAACAAATATTATGAGTTGAAAATTATAATATTATGTCTTTTTGTTTTTGAAATGATTTTCGATTCTTTAAGATTTTAGTTGAGATTTGTACTCATTTTTGTTTATTTGTCTTAAATGTTTCTAGGATTTTTTTTAAATGCCTTTAAGTAGTAATGAAGATATCATTTATCTTGCACTCTAATATTTTTGTTTATTTGTCTTAAATGTTTCTAGATTCTTTGAAGTGTTTTGTTTAACTTTTAAATTATTGGGTATGTCTAAGCACTAAGAGAGATAAAGTTTGTGTTTAATTTCAAGGTTTAGAGATTGGTAGCTTAAAAGATATAGTAAGATGACAAAATAAAGTAAGTTGTTTCTGTAAAGCTATATTCAACCTAATATATAGTAAGATGACAAAATAAAGTAAGTTGTTTCTGTAAAGCTATATTCAACCTATGACCTATTGTAATTGAATCCGAGATTAGTATTTTCTATGTCAGATTACACTATTCAATTTGAATTAAGTTTCCAGCTATCATACTTCACAACATTATGTTCGGTGATTGCATCTTTTGTAGTTATATTGGATATTCATTTTTTGTTAATTAGGTTTTCAATATTTTAACATTTTCAGCTGGGTACCAATGCTATTTTGGCAATGTTACTTGTATGTAAGGCTGGTGTTGTAATGAATAAAATCCCTTTATCTATCATTTTCCATTTTCGGGCTTTACATGACCAATGCATATATAATTAACTGCTAATAAACCACATATAAAATTTATATGTGATTCAATTTTTGTTTAATAAGAAGTTATATACTGGTGAAGGTTGTCATGTTATTGTGTTTCTTCTAATCTAACCACTTCTCTAATTATTCATAGTCGTAATTAGTAATGAGTTTAACGTCAACTAAAGTTGTATTATATATATATATATATATATATATATATATATATATATATATATATATATATATTTATTATAAAATTAAAATATTAAGGACATGTATATTTTATATGCACGTGCAACAATATAATTTCTTCTAGATGTTTAATGAGTAGTGACAAGGACATTGATTGTCTGGCCATGACCTATTATGAGGACATTGGTGGTCAAAGGCAGGGTGTAAGCAACATCAATAGCAACCACAATCATCCTGTGGTTGGCAATTGCAAAGAACAATTCTTGATTGAGTGCAGTTGATGATTGTCAAAAGAACTGTCTCTCCAGATCTACTGGTACACGTATAGTTTCTGCATTGCATATTTGTTGTATATCTTAGCCATATGTATATCATAACAAAGTTATGGCTATATAATAATTCCAAACCTTTTGACTTTAATGATTGTTTAATTTTTATTTTAGGTAATGTTTGTTCCATTTTCTAGGTATTCTTATCCCCTCAATTGTGATTATTGCAGGCATTTGCTCTAAAAAAAATTTCTACACCAATTTCGTTGTGTTCAATACTAAAATATTATTTTTTAGGCTACTATAAGCAACTAGAGGTGGGATTGATATCTTATAGTTAATTTTCACTATTTTCCTCATGTATTGATTCTTTATATATTCTTTATTTTTTTCCTTCGCAATAATGTATGGTATCAACGTCACATCTAGGCTTTATTCAAAAGTGCATCTTGTGTCCTTGGGAGTTGTCACCGTGAAGATGGAAAATGATAGTTTAACCTCTTGTTTTTAACCTTTTTTTGACCTCCTGACGTGTCACCGTGAAGTGGCAATTTAAATTTCATTTTCTATTTTTTTAAAGTCTTTTGATGTGGCCTTTAGGTTGAGTGATTGATGGGACAAAAGTAAGGGCGCGTGAAATGCAGCGGGAGAAGTAATTTAGAAGTGGTTTTGAAGCAGTTTTGAAAGAGAGAAAAGGAGATACCTCATTTTAGTTCTTCGTCGTCCCATTTTCCCAACCAAAGAATGTTTTAGCAAGTTTTTCCTTCCAGCCAAGTGAAGAGATCTAATTTTCATCCATCTTCTACCTTTTTTCTTAACTGAAGAAGTGGACAAGAACTGGGCATTGTTTTATTGGTCCATAAATTTTAAGACGTTGTTTACCATGGTGGGGCTTTTGATCGAAAAAAGGTTAGGTTTTTTTAATTACATTGTGTGTTTTCTTTGATTATTTATGTGTTCTTGGAGTGCTAAAGTCCTTGACAAAAGAAGATTTTTTTGCAAAAGTTGAATAGGATAGGCGGGGTTGTGGTGACAGGACCATACCTTATTGTGTTCGTGTTGATTCTAGTGTGGTCCTTAAGCGGTGACGACCTTTAAGGATTCAAACTTCTTCTTGTGTTCGAGGTAAGTTATTGGAGTAGCGGTGGTAAATGGGAGGTCATGTTCTTGTGTGTTTTTGTTAAGCGTATGGTGTTATAATTTTTTTTTTGTGAGATGGATTTTTGTATTTTTGTGTGAGATGGATTTTGTGTTATTGTTTGAGATGGATTCTCTATTTTTGTTAATGTTCATTGGTTTATTGTTGGGAAAATGTTTTTGCCATCCGAAATATGGTTTAATGGATTGAATTCGTGAATGTGGTGTTTCTGAGTATATGTGTTCTCCTTGCACTTTGTTAGTTTGTGAATATTAATATGTTTCAAATGATTTATGATTGAAAAGGTTGTTTATAATTCATGGGTGGTAATGGGAAAGGAACAAAAGCAGAAGAAGACCAAAGGGTTAGTGTTGTCTATTATTAGATGGTTCAATTGTATTACATGAGTATTGTGATGTTTAACTTTGAATTTGCTTTGATTTTATTGTGATGTTTTAACTTTGAACTTGTTTTGATTGTAAGGTCCGACTTATTAATTTTGTGGAGACAAAGTACATCGTCCAAGTTAATAGTTTGTTGACAGAAGCACACCGATCACAAATTGGAGTGACACCTTTCAAATGGTGTCTGCAGTTAGATAGGTGTTTAGATATATGCACTCCTTTATTACTTGAGTTGCTACAGCGATGGGATCTGGGTGAAGAATCATTTCATATATGGAAGTACCTTTTGTCGTTGTTTGCTTTTGATGTATGTATTAGTCTTGGGTTGGATGTAGTTAGGCAAGAAGTAGAATGTCATGTATATGGATGTGGATGCATAAGTTCACTATTTAGTGGTGAAAGAATAACCATTAAAGGTATTACAAAAATGAATTCGTCCATGACAGGTTGTGAGGAGCATGCTGTAGATAGTGTGTGTCATCTGTACATATTGTTGGCTATATAGACAATTAATATAAGTACTCTATTATGTTCATAATTAGTTTTGAAAATTTATTGGTGTTATTGGATTAATGGATTAGTAAATAGTCCATACCCTTCTTAAATTGTTAACTTGAATTCCATCAAAATATACTT
>Ga0214544_1011928_pt1 | contig 11684 bp, 8 predicted proteins | sample CNSS3metaG_FD_160074 | JGI IMG/M metagenome (GOLD analysis project Ga0214544, IMG submission 160074) | Root nodule microbial communities from cowpea collected in UCLA plant growth center, Los Angeles, California, USA - CNSS3 | ecosystem: Host-associated > Plants > Roots > Nodule | place: USA...
GAATTTAGCTAGACATGGAAATGGGGCAATTTAGCACTTCAATTCTGAATTTAAACAAAACAAAACATCAAAAATCAAAAACCCTAACCTACAAATTATTCAAATGTAAATTCAAACGCATATTCAAGAGCAAAAGAGAAATTTCAAGGCTTTGAATGAACGAAAATCACTACTATCATATAAAAACCAAAAACTCCATCAATGGGTGTTGTTCCAAGTCAATACAATCCATAAAATGAGATGCCCAAGCTAGCAAATGAATTCAAAACGTAAAACCCACATTTGGAGTTGTCAAATGTGCATAAAAACGGTAAAAACTAGGCAAAAACGTGAAAAACTGAAAGGAGCACCTCCATGGACACCCACCAAAGCTTGAGAGAGGTAAAATTGAGGTTGGAGAAGAAGCTATGCGGTTGCTGCATGCTAAGAGACCCAAATCTCATGGTCCAATCAACTTTGCCACTAGTATTTACAAAAATGTCACTCTACCACTCATAATTACAAAAATACCACTATTAGGCCTCAAATGTTGGCCCATTCACTTAGATGACGTGAAAATGGCGTGGAAATGATGTGGCAACTCTCTTTAACTGAATATTAATGTCCAAGCTCCAAAATTATTTCACCCAAATACCTAAAAATAATTAAAAACGAAAATTAGGCCAAATAATGTGAAATTAACCTAAATTTGGAACAGTGGCCCAATAAAGCCCAACATATGAAAACACACTAAAGATAAATAATTAAGCATTGAGCAACTATCAAATAGGTACATAAAGGCTATTGGAATGGAGGAAAATAGTGACTCATCAAGCGTCACATTACACCTCAAACGTCTTACTCGTGTATGGAATAGCCAGTACTAGTGCGGTTGTCAACCTCCTCTTCATATCTTCAAAACAAGCCTCACACTCATTTATCCACGAGAATGGCTAGTCCTTTTTGGTGAGTTGTGTCAATGGACTCACCATCTTAGAGAACCCCTCGACAAATTGGTTGTATTATCCTTCTAAACCCAGGAAACTTCGAACCTCGGTAACTGTTTGTGGCCTCCCCCGCTTCACCACCGTCTCAATCTTAGCCAAGTCCACTGTTATCCCTTGAGTTGAGATGACATGGCCCAAGAACTATACTTTATCCAACCAAAACTCACATCTTGACAGTTTCCCATATAACTAATGCTCTTTGAGGATTCCCAACACCACTCTCAAATGCTCTGCGTGTTCTTCTCGACTCTCAGAATATATTAGTAGGTCTTCAATGAATACAACGACAAACTGATCCAGATATGGCCATAATATTTTATTCATGTAGTCCATGAAAGTTGTAGGAGCATTTGTCACCCCAAACGGCATTACGACATAGTCGTAGTGCCCATAGCGTGACCTGAAGGCTGTCTTCTGAACATCCTTTAGCTTGACTAAGATATGATGATATCCAGATCTTAAGTCAATCTAAGAGAACACAGCTGCTCCCCTCAGTTGGTCCAATAGATCGCCAATCCTCGGTAGTGGATACTTATTCTTTATTGTCAACTTGTTCAACTGCCGATATTCAACACACGGTCTAAAGCTGTCATCCTTCTTCTTCACTAATAATACCGATGCTCCCCATGTTGATGCACTCGGTCTGATGAAATTCATTTCAAGCAAGTCTTTAATCTGTTTTTTGAGCTTAGTCAATTCTGCCGGCGCCATATGTATGGTGTCATCGAGACTGGGCCAGCTCCAGGGATGAGATGAATGGTGAAATCAACATCCCTACTGGGCGGTGGTTCTGGTATTTCATCTGGAAAGACATTCGCATACTCATCCACCACTGGTATGCTTCTAATCTGCTCAATTATACTCTTCTTCTCTCCTTAAACCACTATCATGAAGTAAATAGCTCCAGCTTCTGCTTCCTTCATCGCCTTCTGAGCTGATATCAACTCCAGTCCCACTATCTCTGGAAATATCACACTACGCCATCCGTAATCGATAATAATATGATTGCCTGACAGTCAATCCATTCCTAGTATCATGTTCAGGCCCTCCATTGGTAAGCAGATGAGATTCACCTTGAACCTGCGACCTGTCACTTCCATAGGGCAACCCACACACATATAAGTGGTGGATACCTCGCCAGACGTTGGAGTCACAACTATTAGCTCGCACCCTAACTCTCGCAGCACAAGTTCGAGCCTCCTCACGCATTCATTAGACACGAATGAATGGGAGACTCCTGAATAAAAGAAAAAAACAACAACCTTGTCACCAAACAACAAACAAGTATGCTGCATCAGGTTACCTGATTGAGTTGCCTCGGTGGTCGTCAAGGCAAATACACGCCTTGGTGCTCTGGGCAGCTCTCCAACAGGTTTCTTGGTTGTCGCACCTCCAGCTGATTTCTTGTTAGGACATTGACGTTCGAAATGTCCCGTCTGCTCGCACACATAGCACTTGCCAGTGCTACTACTGCCACCCGAGCTACAAGAGGGTTTTGGGCAATCCCTCCTTAGATGTTCCCCAGCACAGTTAAAGCACTACAGTTTTCTAGCCGTAAACTCTAGTCTTTTATATGGTTTCTTCTGCTGGCGGGAGTCTACAGTATTCTTTTGAGGTTATGCCACTCTGTCGGGCCCCATCTCCAGCTATTCAACTACCTTGGCTTGCTCCACAAAGATTGGAAACTCCTTGATTCGGAGTTGTACTATGAATTGGAATAACTCATGTTTTAGTCTGCCTCGTATTTTCTGCACCTCCACTCCTCGGTAACAGCGGGCGAATAGAATCTTGCCAAATACTCAAACTTATCTATGTATTCCTACACAGTCAGGTTCCCTTGCTGGAATGTGACGAATTTAGCTTCCCTCTCATGTTTGGCAGAATTAGAGCTTCCCTCTCAGGTTACATTTGGTATCAGAGCTTTGCTTTTAAAATGATTTTTGGGTTTTATGGGGAGTGAGCTTACCGTGTTTCGCTTGCGAGACTACTTTGTGTTATGATTGCTAAATTTTTGCTGTGTAAGTCTTAACTGAAGTTGTTTGGTGTGAATAGTTGAAAATGTGGCATGCTTAGGCTATGGCAAACAGGTGAGGAAGGAATAACATTGGGGCTGATGAGATCGCACATGCAGTGCAACCTAGATTCGTGGTAGCACCCAGTCGCCCAATGACGATGGAGGACTTTATGAGGCACAAGCCTTCAAAATTCACGGGCAAATCCACTCCTGATGAGGCAGACCCATGGCTTAGAGAGTGTGAGAAGATCTGTAGAGTGATAGAGTGCACTGATGGACAGAAGTTGTCCTTCGTCACCTCCTATTGGTGGCGGATGCAGAATATTGGTGGGTTGGCATGCAGCAGTTGATGTAGACCCGTGAAGAAGTAGTGATTTGGACTTCCTTCAGGACAAGATTCCTAAAGAAATACTTCCCTCGACTCTGCCAAACATGAGAGGGAAGCTGAATTCCCCACATTCCAGTAGGGGAACCTGATTGTGCAAACATACACAGGCATGTTTGAGTATTTGGCAAGATTTTATTCGCCCACTTTCACGGAGGAGTGGAGAAAATACGAGGGAGGATTGAAACACGAACTCCGCAAATTCCTCGTACCCTTAAGGATCAGAGAATTCCCAGTCTCGGTGGAGCAGGCCAAGGCGGTCGAGCAGCTAGAGATGGGGCCCAACAGAGTGGCATGACCATAAAAGAATACTGCCGATACCAGACATCAGAAGAAACCTTATAATCGTTTGCAGACTTTGGCCAGGAAACTACAGTGCTTTAATTGTGGTGGGGAGCATCTCAAGAGGGACTGCACGAAACCCTCTGCCAGCTTTGGTGGCAGTACTAGCACTGACAAGTGCTACATTTGCGAGCAGAATATACATTTTGCACGTCATTGCCCTAACAAGAAATCAACTGGAGGTGCGCCAACAAAGAAGCCAGTTGGAGAGCGGCCCAGAACACTAGGTCGTGTGTTCACATTGACGACCATCGAGGCGACTTAGTCAAGTAATTTGGTGCAGCAAAATTGTATGCTTTTTGGTAACAGTGTGGTGGTGTTGCTGTTTGATTCATGAGCCACCCATTCATTCGTGTCTAATGAATGCGTGAGGAGGCTCAAACTTAAATTGCGAGAGCTAGGGTGCGAGCTGATAGTTGCGACACCAGCGTCTAGCGAGGTATCCACCACTTCTGTTTGTGTGGGATGCCCTATGGAAGTGGCAGGCTGTAAGTTCAAGGTGAATCTCATCTGCTTACCAATGGAGGGCCTGGACATGATTGTTAGGCAACCATATTGTCATCGATTGCGGATGGCGCTGTGTGGTATTCCTAGAGACAATAGGACTGGAGTTGATCTCAGCTTAGAAGGCGATGAAGGAAGTTGAAGCTGGAGCTACTTACTTCATGATGATGGCTCAAGGAGAGAAGAAGAGTACACTTGAGCAAATTAGAAGCATACCAATGGTGGATGAGTATGCAGATGTCTTTCTAGATGAAATACCAGAACTACCGCTTAGCAGGGATGTGGATTTCACTATTGATCTCATCCCTGGAGCTGGCCTAGTGTCCATGGCACTATATCAGATGGCGCTAGCGGAGTTAGCTGAATTGAAGAAGCAAATAGAAGATCTGCTAAAGAAGGAGTTCATCAGACTGAGTGCATCACCCTGGGGAGCGCCTGTGCTATTGGTGAAGAAGAAGGATGACAATTCAAAGTTGTGTGTTGATTACCGTCAGTTGAACAAGCTGACTATCAAAAACAACTATCCACTACCGAGAATTGATGACTTACTGGATCAGTTGAGAGGAGCAACGGTGTTCTCCAAAATTGACTTGAGATCTGGATATCATCAGATCTTGGTCAAGCTAGAGGATGTACAGAATACAGCTTTCAGGTCACGCTTTGGACACTTCGAGTATGTGGTGATGCCATTTGGGGTGACAAATGCTCTTGCAATCTTCATGGACTACATGAACATAATCTTTTGGTCGTATTTGGATCAGTTTGTCGTTGTATTCATAGACGACATATTGATATATTCTTAGAGTCGGGAAGAACACGCAGATCATCTGAGAGTGATGATGGGAATTCTCAAAGAGCATTAGTTGTACGGGAAGTTGTCAAAATGTGAGTTCTGTTTGGAGGAGGTTCAGTTCTTGGGCAATGTAATCTCATCCCAAGGAATAGAAGTGGACCCGACCAAGATTGAAATAGTGGTGAAGTGGGAGAGACCTCTAACAGTTACAAAGGTGAGAAGTTTTCTAGGTTTAGCTAGCTACTATCGGCGATTTGTGAAAGGGTTCTCCAAGATGGTGTAGCCATTGACACAGCTCATCAGAAAGGATCAGCCTTTCTCTTGGACTAATGAGTGTGAAGCTTGCTTCGAGGATATGACAAGGAGGTTGACGACCAAGACATTTGAAGTGTATTGTGACGCTTCATATCAGGGTTTGGGTTGTGTGCTGATGCAAGATAAAAGACCAGTAGCCTATGCGTCGAGACAGTTGAAAGTGCATAAGAAGAATTATCCAACGCATGACTTAGAGCTAGCTACAGTAATATTTGTCCTCAAGACTTGGTGGCATTACTTGTATGGTTCTCAATTCCAAGTATTAAATGATTATAAGAGTTTAAAATACTTATTTGGTCAGAAGGAGCTAAATATGAGACACTGGATGGAATACTGAAAGACTACGACTTTGAGTTGTTATAACACCCTGGTAAAGCCAATGTCGTAGCAGATGCATTGAGCAGAAAGAGAGTTGATATATATATATATATATATATATATATATATATATATATAATATTAGAAAAGTAAAATTCAAACCTATTGCATTTTTCAGTTTGTTGTTTTGTCTTGAATTCGCTTTTTCTGGACTTTGATTGTTTATTATTTTTGCGGTTCTAATTTCTATCTTTTATTTTTTTCTTTTATTTTCACTTCATATTTTATTTTGCTTTAAAGTTATGCTACTTGACATTTTTAGTTGTTTGTTTATATAGTTAATGTTTGTGGTGATTACGGAACAAAATGAATTCTGAAACAGTAGATGATCAACGTGTTAATGATAATTTGAATGGTCTGGCACTCATTTTAACACAAAATTGGTTGCATAGTTTTGAACTAACAGGTAACATTATTGTTAGTACTGTAAAATTAATTTAATTATTTAATACTTAATCTTTTAATATTATTAGTTAACATTCTTTTTTCTTGTTTTATTGTAGATGGGGATAAAGAAGATGCTTCAAGAGATGAAAATGTTGTGGATTTATCTATTAAAGACTCTAATACTATAGTTTGATAAGTGACAAGATTGATTTGATGTTAGATAGTAATTTATGTTTTTGTGATTTTGGTTTGTATTTGGAGTTTAACATAATTTGGGATTTTATTTGGATTATATTGAAGTTTATTTAGATTTTAATTGGAATTATAATTTAGTTTTCTTGGGATTGAAGAAAAAAAAATTTGTGTTTTTTTTTAATTAAGTGAGCCAACCCGTTTAACCCGGCAACCCGTGGTGGGTCGGGTCGGGTTCTAATTTTGTTGCTCGCTAATAAGTGAGCCGGGTTGGGTTGACCCACTAAGTAGCCAACCCGTCGCGGGCCGAGCCGGGTTGGGTCGGGTAACCCGTTTTGACAGCTCTATTCAAAAGGACAATGATACTTTAACCCATTTTTTTTACTCACTTTTAATCCACTACTTCAATCACCATTAGATCATCACATCACATCACTAAAAAAAATCAAAATAAATTATCTAATGGTGATTGAAGTAGTAGGTTAAAAGTGGATCAAAAAAAGTGGGTTAAAATACCATTTTCCTTTTCGGACAATCAAGGAGATTAATTTTATTATTAGAAACAAATCTGCCTTAATTTCATAATTCTTTTCTAAATCTATTTTTGTTAAATAGAAGCATATTAGGTAAATAAAATAAAAATAATATGACAACATTTTATTTTAAGAGTCATGCATTCATATATCATTTTAATATAATATATAATTTAAAACTATAATTATAATATATTATATTATTATGTCTTTTTATCAATTATTATGTCAATTTTATAATTTAATACAAATTTATATCTAAATATTATTAATATATTTAAATTATTATAAAGTTTATTTTTTAATGAATGATAAGAGTTTAATTTATTGTTGTAAAAAAGTGGACTAAGATATAAAATTTATAATTTTATATTTATAATTTAAAAATAAAAATAGAATAAGTGCATTGGAATTATAAACTAGACATTTATTTAAATAATAGGTATTTCAAAAAATTTCATCCTTTGAAATTAATAAATTATTGAATAAAAAAAAAGAATAGCTTTTGCTTTTCAGATTGTTCTTCCGAAACACGTTCTTTTATCTCCTTTTGAAATTTCTATTTCTGCTTCTCCTAAACATTTTTTCCTTTTATCTCCTTCCAAAATTTATATTTCTGCTTCTCCTAACCTTTTTTTATTCTCCTTTCTTCCTGTTCAACTCTCTTCTTTCCCCTTCCCACAAATCGATACACGATAAAAATATTTTATTATTATTATTATTATTATTATTATTGATATTAAAATTATTATTTATATTGGTATTATTTGTGCTTTATTATTATTAATATTAACATTATTATTAGTATTATTTGATTACTATTATTATTATTCGTACTATTCGTATAAGTAGTATTAGTTTCAATATTGTATTATTAATAATAAATTATTATTCGAAATTTTAATCATATAACTACGTATCATTAATTAATCAAAATAATATGAATTTTCTTATTACTACAATTAAATTTGTAAGATCCACTTTATTTTCTACCCTTATTTTTAAAGGGCCACCCTAATCAGTTGGGCCTAAAGGCCGGCCCATAGGGTGCCAAGGCCCCTAAAGTAGCAAGGTCCTTCATTCTGCACTCACTTGCCAAAATCAGTGCTCTCACTCTTACCTTTCCTCTCTACAGAAACTCTATTAGGGCTTAGTACCACCATGGTCAAGCTAGTTCGAACTCATTCCTTCTTCACGTAGGTTATCCCTCATCTCATACTTCCTTTTTTCTAGCATTGTTGTCTTGGTAACCTTGTTTTCCTCTGTTCTACCATTTTTTTCGAACTTAGTAAGTTGTTCCCAGAGTTGTGGTACTCATTGTTTGGGTATACGAGTCTTTTGGCTGGCTTTTTCTAGGTAAGGGAAGCTAGGATTTTTTTTTATGCTTTTATAAATAATTTGCCTGTTTTGGTTCTGTTGGGTGCTCTTGATGATTTGATGTGCTTTTGATGGTGTGAAAATAATTTGTGTATTGTTTATGGATGGATTTTTGGCTTGGCATGCGTGAGAGCAGGTGAGATCTGCTATGCTCGCCTAAGCGAGCTGTTATTTGCCCAAACGAGAAGCTCTCGCCTAAGCGAGAATGGCAGTAACTTGCCCCCTTTGGTTTCGAGTGCTCGCCTGAGCGAAGGCCTCTGGCTTGAGTGAGATGGGCTAGCTTGAGCGAGAACTCGAAGTGCTCTCTGTTTTCAATCTCGCTTAAGCGAAAGCTTTTCGCTTGAGCGAGAGACCCCTGTCGCCTGAGCGAGAGCTCCTTAGCTTGAGCGAGATTGACAGTAGAGTTATTTAAATACTTATATGCTCCCATGATTGATTTGTTTACCCTTTTAAAGCATGAAAATATGATGCCAACGTTTTATGCAACGTGTTTGTGTTTTCTTTAGTTTTTGTTGTTTGGGATTTTGTGTTCTTACATGTTGAAACTTGTGAAAAGCTGTCAATTTAGCTTAAGCGAGGTATTTTAGCTTAAGCGAGATCAGTCTAGCTTAAGCAAGAATTTCTAGCTTAAGCGAGACCAGTCTAGCTTAAGCGAGAATTGCTGAAGAATTTTAATTCCTTACTTTAACTTGAACTTGTGGATTTATTCAATTACTTTTAAAAGCATGAATTGGGTGAATAGGTATGAGTAGAATGGTTTATGGTCTGTGATTGATAAGTTTAACATGACCTTGGCATGTGGCATGTATGAGATGGTTGGTAATTAAAGTGGCATGGTATTGGTATGAGATGAAATTCTATATTCATGGTTTGGGAAGGATGAGTTGGTATGGACTCCACATGTGATGGGAATGAGGATTGGTTATAGAGGTTGACATGAGATTTATGTGTATGATAAATAATACCTGATTGATTGAGCATGATTGGTCTGTGGTAAGTGCGTAATTCCTTGAAATCTCTAGGTGAGATTTCAAGGTTGTGCTTTAGTGGTCGGGACGTAATTCCATGACCCCTGTTAGTGGGTGTTCATGGTGGTGCCCCATCTATATAATTTGGTAAGGATTCAAGGTAAGGTTGCATCCTAACACTCTAAGGAGTCAGTTAGTCTCACTTAAAGCAGACTGACTCTTGTGGTGAGAGTAGCAGGAGGCCTGAAACTCATTAAGGGCTAACCTTGTGGGGGGGGGATTGAATCATTGTAACAGTTGTAACACAGCTTGGGGGTGAGCAGGGTAATCCACCACAAGTGCAAGCATCCGCTGAATCCGACTAGATTATATGTATCCGGATGAGTCGAGTCTGAGTCTAGTGTATTGTTTGAGAAGTCATAACATGTTTTGGATGATATAGACTACTTGGATTGTGTAATAGCATGTGACTGTATGATAAACTGTTTTCTACTCTAGCTTACCCTGTTTGCTTGTTGGTTGCCTTGTATGCGATTCTTCTCCTTTTGCGATGATCATCAATTTATTGATGTGAGCAGATGCGAGAGATTCTCGCGGTCAACAGGGAAATGGTGACTCTGCTGCTTAGTCGCCTGAACTGGTTCCCGCTTAGTGGTTTTTCTCTTAGGGCTATGGCCCATGTATTAACTTGTTTTCAATCTTAATTGTATTACGGTTGGATTATGTATCTTGTGCGTATTGGCATTGTGATGTGCCTTAGGATTTTCTTTTAAAACTCTTGGATATTCTTAAGGAGTGAGTTATACTCCGAACCTTTGTTCGGAATATTGTTTATGTGTGACGTGTCATTTAATTAAGTCTATTTATTAAAATGAGACGTTACAAAATTTATATTCAAATATTATTTTTTTAATTTTAATAATTATCGTTTCAGAAAATTAATAGTAATGAAAAAAATAATAATATTTTATATCTATGATTCTCTTAGTAAATTTTGACATCAAACTCCTTTTTTTATTTATTTTATACGAGATCTATGATGGTTGTGAATTTTTTTAAATAATTAAACAATTACTTTTACAATTAATTATTATATGATTTGTTTCTAAAAAATTTTATTAATTGACCCATTAATTTCATTAATTGGTTTTACTATGAATATATTGTTTTTTTATTTCATACATTTAGAAATCTTTTAAATTTATACCGTTGCAATTAATAATTATATAATTAAATTCTAAAAATTTTGTATCAATGAGTAGATTTCATTAATTATTTTAAATTTTTTTAACTATGAATGAAGCTTTTGATTGGTAATTGGCAATACTAAATCAATAAATATATTTTATTTTAAATTATTCCTTTAGTTATTAGTCAAGAATTAATATTTATTATATTTTATTACTTTCATCTACCATGTCAATTTCAATATTAATTGATTTTGATAATTACCGCGAGAAGCTTTAATCATAGTAATTAGATTTAATTTTGAACTAAATATTGAAAACTGAATTCATATTCGCAAGGCCAGGCGTCAGTCCACTTCGAGGGGCATACCGCCTGGCGGCACCTGGAGATCGTCGGGCAATACACACAGATTTTCAATACTGGTTTTAGAGGTTGTGTCTGATGATGAGAGGCTCCCGCCAATAGGGATGGCAACAAGGTAGAACGAGGATGAGTTTCGCTATTTCATATATATTTTTGGTTGAAAAAATTCATCCCCATACCCAAATCTAATGGGTATCAAACTTTTGTCTCATCCTCATCCTTATCCCCACCGTCGGGTAACTGATATAATCTCGTACCTATATCCGTACCCGTGTTCTAACTACTTCAATATTAATTTTTATAAAAGAAACAAAAATTACGACAAAGAAAACATAATATTATCAAATATTCAATATTAGGAGGATGATTGTTTCTTCCATATCAAATACTTTGAAATAGATTATAATTGTTTACATTTTATATTAGAATACCAAATAAAATTTCATGAGAACCAAAACATTTATTAAATTTGCAAACAACAAACATTAATGAAACTTAGTTGATAAAATTCAAAAATATTTTAAAAAAAAATATAAAAGGAAAACAAATATTCAAATTAAAATATATTTGAAATGTTTGTTTACTTCAATTTTTAAATTCTAATGAATCTCTTCTTTTCTTTATACACTAATAAGAGTTATAATGTATCACTTGATCAAGATGACACAAAGAACAAATAATAAACATAATAATAAAATTTTCACATAAATTTTGTATCTTTTGAACTCCAATATATGTTGGATAGTGACAAAAAAATATTCATAGCAATTACATTAAATTTTTATATTGTATTAAATAAAAGTTAGTTATACAATTAAAGTGAAAAAATTACAGTATGATTAATAATGAGTTAGAAAATAAAAAATAATTAGATATAATGTATCGAAATATTATTCTACATGATGAAAATAAAAAATAAATAAAAATATTAAAAAATTAACAAATGTGTGTCTTAGAAA
>Ga0214544_1011932_pt1 | contig 11677 bp, 8 predicted proteins | sample CNSS3metaG_FD_160074 | JGI IMG/M metagenome (GOLD analysis project Ga0214544, IMG submission 160074) | Root nodule microbial communities from cowpea collected in UCLA plant growth center, Los Angeles, California, USA - CNSS3 | ecosystem: Host-associated > Plants > Roots > Nodule | place: USA...
AAATTTCAACTTCATCTTCACTCTCATGGTTATCATTGGTTGCATTATATCTAGGATTGATAGAGGAGCTATCTGCTTTTTCTTTATATAATTTCCAAAGTTCTTCTCTCACATTTTTCGGAGTCTTGGTGCAAGCAGCAACATTGCCCTTTTTTGCCATGAGATGTTCTTTTGCTCTAGTAACTTCTCCTTTCATGACTTTCCCATAATAATTGCAAATAGTTGTATATAAATTTGATTCATCCATCGGATGACAATATTTCCATCTCGGACTCCTTTGGGATGTTCTTGAAGGATCATTATCATTGGCAATTATTATTGCTGAAAAATAGGTATATTTTTTACAAAATAATTATAGTAAAATTAGACAAATAGAAAAGATAAATAAAAAAAATTGAAAAAAAAAACAAACTTGACGGTGGTGGCCGGCGACGGCAACGGCCGGCGACGGTGGTCGCCGACGGCGGTGGCGGTCGGCGGCGGTCGACGGCCGGTGGCGGTGGTGGCCAGCGGTGGCAACTGGTGGCAGTGGGTGGCAGCTGGTTGCAGTGGTGGCAGCTGGTTGCAGTGGTGGCAGCGGCAAGTAGGAAAACTTTAAGGACTTTTGGTGTTGAATAGAATAAAATAGTGGAGAATGAAGAAAGTTTTACACAAGACTAGGTTAAATATTAGTTTAATGGGCCAGGTTAGATTTTAAAAAATAAATATGGTAATTGAAAAAATAAATATGGTAACTGAAATTATGGTAGAAAAATAAAATCATAAGAAAAAAGTAATTTGGACGTAATCAAATTTTTAAGTTTATTATCTGGGAATAGAATAAAAACAGAATCAGAGTTGAAATGAGGTAACAGTGAAAAAATATGGACGTGTTTGATCGTGGCTAAATATTAATGAATATTAAATGGGTGAATGAAGAAATTTGGATGGTCAGTGTTGAAATAAGGTAACGGTGTACGTTTGATCAATGCTGAATATTAATGAATATTAAACGGGTGAATGAAGAAATTTGGATGGGGAAGTGGGCCAAGGCCCAATTTCAAACCAATTAGGTTTATTAGGTTTAGGTTTTTAGTTTTTGGCTATCTTCTCTTTCTTCATGCAACCAGCTGCAACCAACACACCGCTGCAACCAACACGCCACTGCACAACTTCTTTCTTCTCTTCTCTTCTCCTGCTGTCCGAGATTTTCGCCACGAGCGTTCCGCAACCGCCACGCGCAAAACGGCCGCCACGCAAATTCCGATTCGCCCCCGCCTTGTTATGGTGGCTGGCCGAAAAACCGCTACCGGTTTCCGCCATATCGGCGCCATGGCCGATATTAAACAACACTGCTCATTAGACAACCTTTGATGTTCTATAATGAGTTGATCTTTGTTTTGTTTATATCGAAGTTTTTTAGTAAGGATAAAAACACCATGCCACAATCGAGCATGCAATTTAAGATGCATATTCGTAATCTTGACTCATTTACCAATGCTTAAAAGGTGGAAGTGACTCTTCTTAATACATTTCCTAAAAACTATTCTAAGGATGGATCCAACAATTAGGAAAGTACATAAAATATCTCTTTGCAAAGGCGAAGGTTCCAGTTGAGCTTAAAGTTTATCTTATAGGTTTGAATGCATGACATTTGGTTGGGTATCAATATTATCCCAAAAAAAGATAAACCATCGATCTTTTGCAACCTCACTATAGTAAAAGTGGATGTTGCATGTCAATTTAATGTAAGTTTCTTCCTTCATTTCAATGAACATAATAAATTTACTAGAATCTTCATGAACCTAAAAATTGGCGAGCCATTTTCTCAGCTTTTTTATGAACATTTTGTCTTTATGTTCAAGTTGAAATTTAAAATAAATTTAATAAAGGTCAAAGTCATCATCATCTTTGCCTAAATACAAGCAACTAAGGAACAACATATTTTGAAAGCAACATTTACTTCCCTATGCTATTTTTTTACCGAAACACAAAAAAGTTGATCTATAAAACTCTAACAATGGCTCTAATACCATCACATTCAGATACTCCAAGTAATTTATTTAGCTTTATTCTTAACTTTTCAGCACCATGATAACCATAAAAAAGTATCTTTCCATCGTCAACAATTATATAAGCATGAATTTTAGTAGTCGAATGAGCTACATTCTATATTTTCCAATAGTAGAGAGCATAGATTTTCAGATTGACATTGTTATTGAAACCACCTTTGCAAAGATAAGAATAGACACAAATTATTGTTGTGTCCTCAGAATAATTGATGACACACATCCGATGTCAGCATGTCTATCAACATTTTTACTGCAAATAGTGAAAATTTTCACGTTGATGCTGCAGTTGGGGATGTAATTCAACTATGTTGTGTTTTGGCAAAAGCATATAATAGAAAATAAATGTTGCTTTCAAAAAATGTTGTTCCATATTTGCTTTGTATAAAGGCAATGATGATGATGACTTTGACCCTTATCAAGTTTCTTCTAAATTTCAACCCTGATATAAAGCCAAGATGCTCATAGATAAGTTGAGAAAATGACTTGCCAATTTCTAGCTTCATGAAGATTCTAGTAAATTTCGTATGTTTAGAGAAATGAAGGAAAAAACCTACATTAAATTAACATGCAAGATCCTCCTTTACCATAGTGAGGCTGCGAAAGTTCAATGGTTTATCTTTGCCTGGATGGAACTAATACCCAACCAAATGTCATACGTTCAAACATATAAGATGAACTTAAATGTCAACTCATTTACACCTAGAACTATCCTCTTTGAAAAGAGAGATTTTATGTACTTTCCTAACTATTAGATCCGTCATTCAAATAACTTTTTGAGAAAGGTGTTCAGAAGAGTCACTTCCACCTACTAAGCATTGGTAAATGGGTCAAGATTATGAACATGTGTCTTAAGTTGCATGTTGGACTGTGACATGGTGTTTTTACCTTTACTATAAAACTTCGATATATACAAAACAAAGATCAACTCATTGTAAAACACCAAAGGTTGTCTAATGAGAGGCTATCTTTAACGTAAGGAAGAATGTCTTGTTTGAGCTTTCCTGAGCCTTCACCGATTACACTCAATCATTATAACCGTATGACACCTGTTACTTTAATGAGTGTCCTTACTCATTCAGAGGTGGTGGCTATATTCAAGTGTGTTGCTTGGGTGGTAGCAACAATGTCATGCCAAATTAGAAATCTATGTTCTCCTATTGGGAAATATAGAATGTGGCTAACACTAGAGGATTCGACTGCTAGAATTCATGTGTTGGAAGTATCATTTCAACTGGAGATAAGATAAATTTACAATATCTAAGTGGGTGCAAACCTTAAGTTACAAGTTTTACAAACCTAAACTTCACTTCTTAATATGGTGAATATATTTATAATAAAGAGTGATACAAGATACCAGTAACTTCTAGCCAAAGTTTAATGTTTGATGTCCAAGTCAGAGGTATTAGAATTGGAAGAGGCAATAAAGGACATCATGGAGGAAGAGAAAGAAAAAACCCTAAAACACCAAAGAGGTATGATTGGATCAATGAGGTTAGGTCTAGAAAAAGGATGAAGAGGTGATGTCGATGTAGGTTATTACTATCGGAGAGGAGTGGTGATGAATCCACCCAAAGCCCATTACATGGCCCACATTCACCTCAAGGCCCAAGCCCAATCGAAGGCCAATAATAAGAAGCATGTTAAGAAAGATTCAAATGGGCTTCACTCAAGATGACCAAAATCCTCATGGGCTTCAAATTCTCTTTTCATGGGCCAAGGAGGATGTTAAAATATGAGAGGTTGCATGTCAAAGTATTAGTATAGACTTTAATTTTGGCCCACTTGTTAGGCCATGCTTTATTAACTAATGGGCTATTGAACTTGTTGACTAGCTTGCAAATTAGGCTAATTCAAGCACAATTGTGCACTTGGCCAAGAATTATTCTTCAAGACTCATCTCCACATGGTGCCAGGCGTGAACCAAGCATGAGACATGTTAAGGATGCCACTTGGCGCGTGATCCTTGTCTCCTTTGCATCCAATGGTTTCATGAGCAACTTGGAGAGCAAACCATGCATTTACATTTCATTTCCTTCTTAGTTTCCATACATTAAGGAAGGCTCCTCTATTATAAATGAGAGCTTCCTATACTTGTGTAAAGGTTACTCTTTGAATGGTAATTGATAGATGTTGAGAGCACTCCACATAATTGCCTTGAGAGTCATTACTAGACTAAGCTGCTACCTTAGCTCCTCTAGCCTCCTTCCATAGGATAGTCTCCTTCCTAGAGCTCCACTTCCATAAATCATATCATTGCTCAAGGACCTTCAAACTTGCTCCATCATTCTGTTGCCTCCATGGAGTTCCTCCTCTCCAAATCCATGCTTGGAGCTCCATCAAGTGGCAATGTGCCGCTACGTGCAACGGCAAAATGGGAGGAGACGTGACTTTGAATGATGCGTGAGGTAGCGTGATTGCTCTGATGGCGGCGGTTCTTATGGCATGGGGGTCGCCTGGTTGAGACAATCAAAACCATGTTGCCACCGGTCCAAACCAACACTCTGATGACAGCGGCAATGGTGGCAATGGTTGCAGTGGTAGGGGCGAAGAAAAAAATGCCAAAAAAAACTTAATCTTTATATACCATGTTACATATAGAGAAAAACTATATAGGGTTAATCTCCCTTATGTCTACAATACATATAAGGTGAATATATTTATAATAAATAGTGATATAAGTATATATGGCAACTAAGCATAAATATGGTAAATAGAGGATATTGGGACAAACAATATCAACAAATATCAAACTATGTCTATGTTTCCCTGATAAACAATAGATGTTATGTTTCCTTATGTAACATAAAATATAATATATCTAACAATCACAAACACTTGGTGCAAATATACATGTCCTTCATTGTTAATGCTATCCTATATATTTGTTTTCTTATTAAGAGAATGTCCTTTTATTCTCATGACAGTAAAATTCCTCACTCTATTCTATTTCCAAACTGATCTTTCATATTTCTCCTCGTGTTTTTGGTTGTGTAAGCTTTTCTCGTGACATGTCTGCATGTTTGGATAAAACATCAATTAGAGTCATCAAATATGTTTTCATAGGATTTTCTTATCATAAAAAAATGATAATTGTGGTACTTTTTTGAAACAAAAAGGTATTACATGTCTGCTAATGTCACCCTTTTACACAAAATCCTTTTTTCCCTACTTTTGTATACGATATTTATTTTGTCCAACAAGTCCTACATATGCCATTTGTTAAGTCTTTTATTCTTCTTGCTAATGACAACCTAAATTCCATATTGAATTTGCTTGAACCATCATCACCACCTCTTATTACCCATCAATGGAGGAACCAAATAAGTAGTCCAATGCTCCAAGATGAGTCTTCTTCATAAGGTTCTTCTCCATCATCACTCAATAACATGACTTCTATAATGATGACTTGAGTTGGATCGTTGCTTTATGAAGAGGTATTCATTTTAATCGTAATTTACAATTTTCTTAGCTATTACAAGTTGTCCCTACCTATTTTCATTTATTTTCTTTATTTCTTTTATTCCTATTTTAAAGAATGTGATAAAAGCACCTGATCATCTTGGATGATGACAAGCCATGATTTTTGAAACGCAAGCTCTTGAACATAATAATATATGGGAGTTAGTTCCTCTTATATTCAAGATAAAGACGATTGGTTACCATTGTGTATGTGTATGTGTATATGCCATTAAAGTTGAACCCAATGGTGAGGTTAATCACCTCAAAACTTGATGTTGGCCAAAGGATACACTCAATGGCCTCAATTACAACAATACTTTCTCTCTAGTGGAATAAATGACTATGGCATGTCCTTTTCTTGCCATGGCAGTTATTCATATTAGTCTCTTTGTCAATTAGATATTAAAAATGTTTTTAATCATTGTGATATAGAGAAGGAAGTCTACATAGAGCAACCTCCTTGGTTTTATATTTTGCAGCTTGTTCTTTGGTCTCAAGCAATCTCCATGTGCTTGGTTTGGAAAATTTAGTCACATTGTCAAATTTTTAGGCTGAAATTTGGTCTCAAAAGGTAAAGGTAGATCATTCAATTTCTATGGTCATGCCCCCTCTTGATAATGTGTGTATTTAATAGTGTATATTAATGATTTAGTCATTACAGGGAATGATGTTACTAGAATCTCTAGCTAGAAGAACACTTATGCAATCATTTTCAGACCAAGGATTTTAGAAGTCTCAAATACTATTTGTATTTTCATTGGAAGAAAAATTATTTCTTGGAAAAGTAAGAAATATGTAGTTGCCTATTCAACTGCTGAAGCTGAATAAAGGGCAATGACATCTCTCACTTGTGTGCTTGTATGGGTAAATCAATTCCTCCAAGAACTAAAATTGTGAGATTCAACAAATGAAGATGTATTGAGATAACCGAGAAATTCTTTACATTGTTTCTAATCTTATGTTTCATGAGAGGACCAAACAAAAGAAATGTACTATCATTTAATTCGAGAAAAAGTTGTTATTTAAGGAATTTGATACCAAATTTGTCAAATCTAATGATCAATTTACAAATGTGCCAAATCATTGAGAGGGCCTTAGATTGAATTTATTTGTTCCAAACTTAGTACATACAATCTGTATGCTCCAACTTGCAGGGGAATGTTAGAATAGGTTTAGAATAGGCTAAGTAAGCTTTATTGAAAAGATGTTGAGGTGTACCTATTTGTACCAAGGTTCCTAGATTTGCCTTTACCTATTTCTACTCTTTCCTTTTCATTGTTGTATCACATATAAGTTTCTGTATAAATATAATAACCTAGGGAGACTTTTCAAGCTATCTGAAATATATTTTCTCCGTTTTCTATTTTTCTAAAGTATGTCAAAATAATTAACATAAATAAAAATATATAGCATACAAATTGAAAGTACAACATCTTTCATTTTAAATATACTACCAATAAATTCTCATATCCTGTACAAATGGTTTAAATGCCTCAGTCTAATACTCCAACAAAAAGTATTACCAAATGAAAAATACGTAATTTCATCCAAAAGTTTAACTTCGCAAAATATGACCATCATAAGTTTTAGACTTCCAGTAGTATCAAACTATGCTTTAATGGAACTTTTAACTAGTATTATGAAAACACTAAATAACATTACTCACAAGACTATTATGTTACTGTATACTGCAATCATTACTTTTAAACACAAATGGATTACAATTGAAAAAATACTCACACATTATTGAAGAGATATGCTTTTCCCCGCTGGCAATAAAATGCCTAAGAAGAATAGGAACCAAATATTAAGATGTGAAGTAATTTAGTCCAGCATAACAATTACAGTAACGTTCTGGTAGAAACCAAGCAAAACCTAGAAGACAAAGATTATACATTCAATTAGAAGCAGGAAAGTTTAATTTTCCATTTCCCCTTATAGTTTACATCTCATCTAAATACTTATATTTTAATTAAAATAGCTACTCATACAGTATATGATAATCTTGAAAAATAAACACCATAAAAAGATGGAATGAGAAACAAATATTATGTTTTATAATTATATAAATAAGGAGTAGATGCAATCTAATACAACGTATCTAAACTATATATGCATTATTATAAACAATTTCATTTTTTCCTATGTCATATGTTTTTTATTGGAGGACATCAAGTCTCCACTGTCTATTGTATTGATTCCATTTTCTTAATATAAATGAAGCATCTATGTTGTCTTAGAAACACAGAGTTTTAGCTCTCTCTCTCTCTCTCTAACAATAAGAAAGGACATATTACACTAGTGTCAGTGATTTTTTAAGATTTCCCCCTTTATGGTCCGAAAGACATTACAGTATGTATACTAGTTCTCCAAAAAACAAACAACCTTGTGAAACCCTATAAGGGGATTACCTCTACGCAGGGTATCATGTAAACTCTCAAGAAACCACAATAGGTATTAGTGTACTTTTCACTAAAAGAAGAATTAAGACAGTCATCCCGTCAACAGTTAGAAGGACACATGTAAGTTCTTACTGAAGCCTTTTTCTAGTCATATAACAAAGGACCCTCTTTTCACATCATTGTAGCATAATTTTTGAGACAACATATTGATGCTGTGATAATTTCTACCAATAAAGGGGACAAATACTAAGTGAACTCCTCTATTAGCATATCAACCTGCTGTTACAGATGTAATATAAAGTGTTCATGTGTTTTTACCCAATGGATTAAAAATTGTCGTAGTTAGTTCACCATAGTATCAAATGTTCTGTGGTTAATTAAGTTATGCATGCTTAAAGCCAAAAGAGATCTTGTTTGAGAAGCACGTAAGATTTGATATAAAGTCATTCTTATGTCTTCAATACACAACTTAAGCTTTTGTAGTAATTGCTTCATCAAACTTAAGCAGTCTTATCCAATTATTTCTGAATTTGAAAATTTATCCTCAATATTGAAGTTATAGAGTGAACTAAATTCTCTTGGCCGCAGATTGCAATCTTGTCAGCATACCTTCAATTTATCCATGAACAAGAATATATAGCAAAAGGACTAAAATGAAGGATATTGACAATTCATGCAACAATCCAGTATTTCCCAATAAGATTTGTTGCCATCCTTCATTGTAAAAATAGATGACCCATGAAGTTATTATATTGTAGGCAATCCCCACTCCACAAGGAGACAATTGAAGGATATAAGCCTTTTTTTTTCCACCAAATTAGCCAGAGTTCTTGTTTTCAATAATGGTAGGAGCTGCAATAGAAATGTTGATGAGAATATCATACTTCCACAGGGATTTTGTACAAGATAACTTAAGAGATGAATATATGATATTGCCACTAATGATGTTCTGAGTTCTACTAAGAGTAAACTTTTCCAACTGAATGAGAAATATAACCATCAACTGTCCTATATGTAACTGTTAATTGTAGCTGTCTTTGCCACAAAAAATCCCAATGACCACTCAATCAAATTCAAGAAGCTCTGGGCACCACTGAACAGACCTCAAAATGCATCAAGTTCTCCAACTTATTTAGTATAATCATATAAATCCATTTTCCACGAAACCAGATGATTGTTAGATTAGCAGGAATCTTACTCAATAAACTTTGATACAAATTTAGACATTAAGTGCAAGGTGTAACTTATCACTGGGTTTTTAAATCAATAACCCTGCCATCCAGATTTTGTTTGGAATGATGCAAATTCAAATTAGAAATTTGAAGGCAGTAGTCAAGGTCCAATCTTCTATGACTCTAGGTTAATAACCAGTTTGGTCCATCACAGAAAGATATGGTGAAAAATTAAGGGATGATTTTAACATCCAAAAAGTCAATTTTTTGCTATTTCCCAATGATGAACCCAAGGCTTTTAGAAAAATAAGTTTGCAATCATAACTTCAGCTGTAATGTTTGGTTTTTTCGTATCTCCGCATCATGCATCATACTTGTAGTCCCATCAATTGTACTTGTTCACAATTTTACACAATATCAAGGATATCGATAAATTCATCACCGTATGACCACAAATTAAAATATTGGGTAGACCAAACCGATTGCAAGGATCAAACATTGTTCTTTGCAGTTGTAGTAAATAAAACCCACAATTGTAAAGGCTTCACACCCAACTTAGCATAAATAATCGATTCATCAAAGCTTGATTTCTAACAATCAGGGAAATTCTTCTAGCATATAATCACATCTATCAAATCTCACAAACCCAATAGAAAAACACATAATATTTTCACATATTGACATAAGAAAACTGAAATGAAAAGACATATTTTTCTTTAAATCAGGAAAAAAAATTGCTCTTTTATGCTGGTTTCATCTCACAAACCCCATCTCAAACAACAATATTAGATAAAACATTATTTAACATTGAGTAAAGTTAGAAAGAGAGAAAACCGTACCCGAGAGATGAGATCATCGGTAAGGGCTAGGTGGGTTTTGCAGGACTTGCAACCGTAGGACTTGCCCTCCAGCTCCACCGTGAAGATTCTTCCCATTTTCTTCGGTTTTGAAAGACAACCTCTGATGTCGCCACCACTCACTATTTTTCAACATTCGCTTACCAAGGTAAAGAAAAATCAATTATACAATTGACAATTCGTATGAATTATGACGACAAAGAGACATCTGAAGGATTCTAGCAAGAGAGAGAGAGAGAGAGAGAAGAAAACGCTCACGTGGTATTGAGTTACTGGTAGAATGAAAATTTCAACCAAGATTTTTTCTTTAATTTTTTTTCATCGGTTTTTCTTCCTAACGATAATTTTATTTACATCGTAACTGATGGCCCGTTAATTCAATTCACATATGAACAATTCTTCTTAAAATAAATCTTAATCAATGATCGCTTTGACAGTTGTAATAATTGTTCGCTTCATTAGTTTCCACGAGAAGGAACAATTAACTCTCCTAATTTTGTTTTTCAATGTTTGTATAATTTTAATTTATTTTAATTAATCTGTTAAAGCTTGCTAGTTTGAAGTAATTTTATTATATGTTAAGATACATAATTTAACTTCATAAAATTGAAAATATTTTATTAAAAGAACTAAACTTTCATAATCAATTAGAATAAATTAAATTTTGAGGTCTCTTGAAAAAATGTTAAATCTAAAGATAAACTAAAAAAAGAAAAAAAAAATCATTGTATATACTTATAACTAGTCTTTGTATATGCGCATTGCACGAACATTATTCTAATAATATTTAATATTTAATAATAAAAGTATATAAAATTATTTATGCATGATTATTTGCAATATATATCTTTATTTCATAATATTATGATTTTGTTTTAACTTTGTTATGCAAAAGAAAATGTACGTGTTTCATTGTTAGAGAAAGTAGTGATGTAGACAAATCTATTACAAATAACACGAAATATGTAACATCCCATATAATATTGAAAATTACTAAATAAAGAACTCAATAATTAATAAAGATAAATTCACAAATTTATTTAGAATTTATACAATCATCCAAAGGGATTTAACTATACAAACATGAGAAGAAACTTAAGGATTGAACCACTAAGAGTTTCTATCAAAATTATATACACCTCTTATTTAGTTAGTGTTCTCGACCAACAACTACAAAGTTAGTAAGCTTTCTGACTTTGGGTTTGTTGAGCGAGTAGATACTCAAATAGCAACTCCCAAGTCAGTAAGTCCCTAACTTTGGATTTGCTTAGCGAGTGGACTATCGCTCAATGACTCCCAAATTAGTAAGCCTCTACCTTTGGAATCGCTGAGCGAGTTCATCCTCAATCAGCGAGTCTACATAATTCTGCAGATTAGGATTGTACAAAATCTTGCATTTTCAGTCTAATTTAAGAAGTCTACTAGTACACCAGATACACAACATGTCAATTACAATTCATAACATTCATTAACTTAAACTTAGGGGTGGCAAAACGGGCTAGGCCCAACGGGCCAGCCCGTCAGCCCGTGCTAAAAGGAACGGGCTGGGTTGAAGATTTTAACCCGCCAGCCCGTTCTGGCCCGTCCCGTCCAGCCCGTCAACTTGACAGGCCAAAGTACGGGCTGGCCCGTCCTGGCCCGTTGGCCCGTTTTAAAAAAATAAAATAAAATAAAAATAATTAAAAAGATTAACTTTTTAGATTATATATTTTAAATGTAGAAATATATAATAGTAT
>Ga0214544_1011938_pt1 | contig 11669 bp, 6 predicted proteins | sample CNSS3metaG_FD_160074 | JGI IMG/M metagenome (GOLD analysis project Ga0214544, IMG submission 160074) | Root nodule microbial communities from cowpea collected in UCLA plant growth center, Los Angeles, California, USA - CNSS3 | ecosystem: Host-associated > Plants > Roots > Nodule | place: USA...
TATATATATATATATATATATATATTTATTGGGAATAGTCTAAGTGTGAGTCAAAGTCTCACATTGGATAGAAAAGACAAAGTTGAACACTATATAAGAATAAAGACCCATAATAGCATTGCCTTAAGGTTTTGGTGTAAAAGTGGTGTCTAAAGTTTTATATGTTTAAGACTAATGTCATATAACCATATAGCCAACCATGACTATAACTCATATGTATGAAAGAATATATAACCAACAGTGGTATCAGAGTCGATGGTTCGGAGTGATTGACCTGCATCACCCAAACTGATTAAACCTAGCTTTGCCTCTTTCTAAGTCAAAACTGAAAACAAATGAAATGCTGTTACCCATTTCAAGAAAAAGCCCAGTCAGAGCTGAGCAACCAGGACCACCGTTAAGCCAAAGCATGAGAGGATCTTCCTTGGGGTTGTTTTCTGATTGAATGAAGTAGTAAAATGTCTGCACATCCTCTGATTCTCCCACTCCCACGTACCTTTCATATCAATTGCTTTCAATCTCATAATTAAAACCATATTGGGTTGGTAGATAGCAAAAAGAGTTTAAAACTTACCCAGTTTCAAGAACAAAAGGAAGAGGTCCCTCGAATCCTGGAAGGAACTTCACTCTGGAGGCAGAAGATGCAGGTTGAAAGGAATAGTGCGATAAAAGAAGTAGGGAAAGTAGAAGTCCATAGTGAACCAGATCTGAAGAAATGAAACGTAAATTCAACTTTCCCATTTTGATGCTCTTATCTCAGCCTTTTCTCTTCACTTTTATAACTGGAACTAGCTTCTTCTATTTTCCTGGTGACCCGTACGTGGATTGAATTAGGCAGACAATAAATTAGGTGTCCATTAATTTCCATCGGTATCTTCTTCTATCATTGCAGGTGCATAAGCAGGTCCACGTGATAAATCTAATTAATTCCTAAAAGTTGGATTCTTCAAAATGTTAGTCCACAAGATTTTTTTATTTAGGGTTAAATATGTTTTTGGTCCCTTAACTTTCAGTGAATTTTGGAATTAGTCCATTTTGAAACTTTGGACCAATTTAGTCCTCCATCTTTTGAAATGCGTGAATTTAGTCCTTTTAATCAAATTTTGTTAAGTTTATTTGACATTTCAAGCGCGTTTCATAATAGTATTTGACTTAACATTAAAGCAAAAATGTGTCAAACAGTATAAACAACTCAAATACAATTCTGAAATGCGTACAAAACATCCAATAAACCTACCAAAATTTGATTAAAAGGACTAAATCCACGTATTTTGAAAGATCAAGGACTAAATTGGTCCAAAGTTTCAAAATGGACTAATTCCAAAATTTACTAAAAGTTAAGGGACCAAAAACATATTTAACCCTATATATATATATAAAGTTAAAAGAAAAACATACCATATGTTATTTATAAAGAAAAAAGGTAGAGAAAGAATATTATAGAATGATAATATCATGTTCGATAACACTTGATATAGAAATAATAGAAAGTAAATTGGAGATATGATGAGGGTCAAAACTTAGTACAATGTTTTTCATATTTGGTATATATTATTGGATTTGAAAGTGCATTCTGGTTTGACCAATTTAAAAATAATTCTGTGAATATAATGAAGATGAGTGTCAATGATTATGATTTGAAGGAGTTTTAAGCGGTTGAGATCAAGTACTAGGACTTTAAAAACTATGATTTTTTAGTAAGTTAGGATTTTAAGAGAATTTAAGGTTTACTGTGTAAAATTTAAGGTCTAAGGTTTAAAGTTCAACGTCTTTCTTTTTGTTAATGATAAATCATATTTATCTTTTAGAAATATTTTTAATAATTTATTTTCTCATGGTAGAAAATTTACTTTTAATATATTATTTGTTACTTTTTATTTGTAAAAGATTTGATATGTAAAAACTACAATTTATAAGCAATATTAATGTCCAATTATTATAATAAATACAATAAATATTAAAAAAAAATAACAGTAACCAAAAGCAAAAGATATTAAAACCTTAAAAAAAAAACTTCTTTTCATAAAATAAATTTATAATAAAATACGATTTGATCACATATTCATAAAATTATTAGATAAATAAAATAAAGTAATGTAAATATATTTAAAAATTAAAATATATTCAAAAATACAAAATGTGTCTAATTTAATTTGAGAAAAATTCTAAAAAGATAATTAAAAATAAAATAAAATATATTTTATCCTAAAAGTATGTAAAAAATAAAAATATATGATATTTATAGTTTTTAAATAATTTTTATTTTGACTTATTATTAAAAATAAAAAATATATTTCTCTCTTATTCTTCTTATTCACTTCCATACTTCACTTTCTTGCTATTCTAACACGATTTTTTTTCTCTCCATGTATAATCCAATTTTTCATATTTTTATTTTAGTTTTTATTTTTCTCCTATCGGGTTCTCTTTATAAATGTGGTATTTTAAACGAAGAAGTTGCTATGATGGTTGTGATAGTACTAATGGCCCTGTGATATTTGTAGTGTGAATTGGTGATTTTGTAAAAGACATTCAAAATGCTATTATTAATCAAATTATAGAATTCATTCAATTCAATCTTACTCACATTGGTGATGTGAATTAAGTTTAATATAAAAAAAATGTAAAAACACAACTCAATCCAACTTATATTTTGTTGATGGATTGATAATGAGTTTGTTCAAAACTGACTCAAGCTATAAACACTCTTAACAATAAATGATAACGACTAGTGTTTAATTTAATTTTCTTTTCTTTTTGTTTAGAGTGATATATTATTTTTTTATCATATATTATAATTTTTAATTAAATAATAATATACAGTGTAACTTAATTAAATTATTTTTAATTCTTCTAAAAATATTTGGGCTGATCTAAAGTTTTGGGTTGACTCCGTTTCAAATACACCGGTTGGCGCATTTCTACCTGCACCCCTTTTTTCTTCCTGCACCTATAAAATTTTATCTCATCTTACCTCTCCATAAAATATAATAAAATCTTAAGTTTATTTTATTATTTTCACCTCATATCCCATAGTGATAATAATAATATAAATAATAATGAAACTAATACTAACAAACTAATGATAACAACAATTATCTTTATGTTATAAATATTAATGTTAATACTAATATTAAGGTTAATGTTAACGATAATGATCTATAATTATATATAAAATTATATTTTAACAACAAAATAAATAAAAAGGACAAGTATTTGAAATATGATCCTATAATAAATAAAATTAAGGATAATAACATTTTTTTAATTCAAATAATTACTATGATATAATGAAAAATAAACAATTAAATAAATAAAAAGTGCAAATAATCAAGATATGATCCCGTAGTAACTATAATAATAATAATAATAATACCACTATAGTAATATCGTGTAATAATAATTAAAAAAAATAAAAATAAAAATAATAATAATACAACTGCATATATAAAAATATCAACATCTTTGGTGTCTTTTTTATTTTTTCAATTTTATCCTCTTAATTATTATATTTTAAATTTTTAAAAAAATATAATAAAAAAATATTTTTCAGTTATCATTTTACTAATTTTAGTAATTATGTTTTTCAGTTGAAATAATTGTTTAAATATAAAAATAAATGAAAAACAAAACGAATCAAAATGATAAATAACTGAAAAATGATCCACAGTAAGTAAAAATAAAATACATATCAAATCATAATAAAAAAATAAAAAATAATAACTATTATAATAATTATATTTCTTAATAATAATAATAATATGGTAATAAAAGTAATTATAATTTTTAGTAATGATAATAATATTTATAGTCGATAGTAATAATGATCATAATAATAGTCGATAACAATAACGATAATATAATTATAGATAATAATAATAATAATAATAATAATAATAATAATAGTTATAGTTATAATTAGTAATAATGATAATGTAAAAATAAAATAATTATATTTTATAATAATAATATTAATAATAATAACAACAAATAATAATAATAAGAATTGTGAATAATAAAAATAATATTAATAGTAATAATAATTATGGTGGTTAATAATATAATATTTTTGGAATATTAATTTTTTAAATTAGACAACAATTAGCCATATATAAAATATTAATCTCAGAACAATTAATAATTATGTTTTATTTAAATTGTTGTAATTAGTAACACTCTCATACTTTATGGTTATAATTTATATATATTTTTACTATAGGTTTTTTATAGATTATTATTATTATTATTATTATTATTATTATATAATTTGACAATAACTTTTTCATTGAATTTAAAATTTATTGTATTTTATATTATTATTTATTTTCAATCTGCACATCCAATGTATACCAACTAATTCGAGCATGCATGGATGTAATTATTATTGACTATTTCTTATTTTTAATATCTTCGATTAAGAAATAAATAATATAATTATTTTTATGTTTGACGAAAATATTTATTTATATTATTATATATATATTATGATTATTTATAGTTTGTAAGAGTTTATAGATAATATTTTAATTTTTCAATTCAAACCTAATTATTATTCGATCAAAGGATAATTTGGTCAATACATTTTATAATAGTATGTCGTTGTTAAAATAACCCTTGTTTTCTGATATTCAAATCCCCTTAATTTCTCTTCGTCTAATAATATTTTGCTTGTGCTTTATTTTCTTTTCAGTTGCGCTGTTATTTATATTGTTTCCTATTCTTTTCGTTTCTGTTCTTGTTTTCTTCTCGTAACCATGGATGCAGGATCTTTGAGTTCTTCTGGAGCCCTCAAAGATCGGATGACGCTATCCTCTTCGAGAACAGTTTATTCAAAGAAAGAGTTCCCAAAAAAATGTAAAGAAATTATTGCAAGATTTTTTCCCCTGATTATAATTTGTGTATATTTTGCATGATTGTCGGGGCAACATTTTAGATTAGTGTTTAAAATCTAAGTAATTAGAAGTTCTAATTTTGTAGAAATGTTCAGAAAACTTGAAATTAGTTTAATATTTTCAAAGATTTTGAATGGCTTTGAAAACTAAAGATGATAAATCTTCATGTCTCACTTTGAATGTGTTTATGGAAGCCACCTGCACCAGCTGACTTAATTCCCCACTAGCTATCCAATCTTGTCCCTCTCGCCGAGAAAATGCACCATCTCTTCCTTTATAGAATTCTATTATTTCCCAACGCTACAATTTGAACCCTTTGGGGGCATGCCGTTTTTAACACATGCACCTCCTCCTGCAATGTTCTTTCAGGTGCCGAAACCTCTCTCGCCAATACAATAGTCAACCAAATTGATTATTACTTCAAGTAAATTATTGTCTGTTATTCGTTATTTACTGTTGTGTTTCCTAACAAATCTTTGCTGTTGAATTTTATCTTCAATGCTGTTTTGTTTATGCAGTGATGCTAATTTAGTGAGGGATGAGTATTTAAGGTTCAACATGGATGAACAAGGATGGGTTCCAATTTCTTTGATTGCAAGCTTCCTCGTGTAAGTTAATTATTCTTGATCGAGTAATATTTTCAACCTATTCTGCATAAATTACAGTTTCATATCTTAAACTTATGTGTAGTGGTGATTTTTTATGATCTTGGTAATATGGTTCAATGTTTTAGACAGTAATAATCTATTTTTTATGGATTTTCTTGATGGATTGTTATTTACCTTTAAGGAGTTTTAGGCTTTCATGGCTGATGGAAAATTTTCTTACCCTAAGAGCATTGTTGGCAGTATAATTCGAAGATAAAATATAAAGGAATAATGGAGATGGAAAAAATGAATTTACGTGATGTTTAGGAGAAAACAGTCTGTTTTTATCATGTCCAAATTTGCTAGCTTTTTGTTTGGTGAATTTGGCTTTGATACTATGCTGCTTTTTAATACCCTTGTATGTTATTATTGGTTATATTTTTTAAATGTGACAGAATGTGGAAATAAAAGTTTAAAACATAGTATTCATCACAATATTTTGACAGATAATAAAAATGTAAATTACAGCTTTGATTCTTTATCCTAATTATAAAATTCTTGTTAACTTCTTAATTTTAAATTGTATTTTATTCCTTATCTTTTAAATTTGAGTCAATTTGATTTTAAAATAAATATAACTTTTAAATTTTAAGATGGGACATTTAACAGTAAAAATTGTTCTATTATAATTTAAGTATTATTTGATTTAACCCGTACAAAGCAGTCAAATCATCATTTTATAAATTATATTTTTCCTTTAATAAATAAACTTATAGCTTAATTATTTAATTATGGCATGTTATAGCTTAATTATTTGATGGTGGCACCTTGAAAAACGTAAATATGCACAAATATGCGCATTAATATTAAAATTAAAGTTTACATAGATGATTTCTATATTGATGTGAAAGACATACAAATATGTGCGTATCTAATAAAACGGGAAAAAGAAAAAAGAAAAAATCCATGAACCAGTGCCTCCTTTTTATATGCATGAACACACTATAAAGCAACCCACACACTACATATACCTCATAATTCCTGTCTCTTGTTCTTCTTCTATTCCATGGACGATTTCTTGCATCTAATTTGCCCTAATTCTCCATTCGTATGCATCTCTTCCTCTTTCCAATCTTTTTCTTTTCTCTATTTTCTGTAAGCAATTTTGTATAAGCAATCGACTCTTGTCACCCGCAGCCATACATTTCTGTATTTTAATATATCTCTACCATTTTTTCTTTAAATTCTAAGGTTTTACAACTGTATGTTTCTACCTGTGTTCTTTTTCAACTATGCCCAAAGAAACTGTAATTCTTTATTGCACGAAGTCTCTTAATCTCCATTTATCGTGTTTGCTACTAAATTTGTGTTCTGCCGTTTACACATTCTGCATACAAGTTTTATCCTCCTTTTAGATGAACCAAGATTTCCAATATGGTGTAAGAGCCAGAGTTAATTCACACTCTGCTGCCACTGGTTTTACCCTCCGTCTTCTTGTCTGTTCTTGATCTTCTTCTTCCGTCTTTTTCTTGTTTGTTCTTGACCTTCTTCTTTCTTACATATAAATCATGGTGTGGTAAAACAATTAGACTCTAATTACCTGCTGCCACTACCAACTGATATGGGTCCTTCTTCCTGTCATGATGTGATTTTATCTTGCTGGCAAGATGAACTGAGTAACAATGGCTCTAATCCATCTTTGTTTAGAGCACTCCGCCTGAGTTTATTGAACGTATTTTTCAATTTGAAATCGTGTTTTTCTCCCACATACTAAACCAAAGTTTGTGCGTAATTCTCTAGTCTTTATATGCAATATTTATACTATATGACTGTTATGGACTGCTGGAATCTAATTCGTCCAAGTTATACCTTCTTCCACACTTTCGAATTTTCAATTCCAACATGGGATTCTACTTTTTCTGTGGAGATGCAAGTTCTAGCCTTTTTATCCTGAAATGAAAGGAAATTTAATGTCTGTCCAATAGCTCAGTAAGTTTATGTGTACAGAAGATGCTTTTAATTTTGAATTATGCATTGATTTCTGTAACAAGCAATGGTTCAAGGTCTATCAATCAAAATAGTATAGTTTCCCAACTACTATTGTGATAGATAACTGATTGTTTATGTACCTAGAAATTTCGGTTGTGCCACTAGAAAATATACTGATAGTATGACAGCCTGCATGACATAACATGTTTTACTTGTACCTTGACATCTTTATTAGAAAAATACTATCTTTATCAATGTCTAAATAAGTAGAGAATTTTTCATAGTTTGTATATGGCATTTCATGGTCCAAGGTATTGATACCTTGACATGTTTTAAAGTTACAGAATCTGAATTGTTTATCATGTCAATTTAAAAACAAGATCACTTAAGTAGGATTACAAGGATTATTACATAATTTTAATAACATCAACACCATGACAATTGACACATATACTTATTAATTACAAGGGAACACAACAAGATGTTTCCATATGATAATGAGTCCTTATCATGTCCTTGTCTTGTATTTGGATGTCTTTTATGAAGTATATCTATGTCAATATTAAAATACCAATTCTTTGGCCATAAATAAACGAAAATTTAATCTGAATTTGCTTTATTTTATCTGGTTTCAATTTATTTACGCATTTACTAAGTGTATGAGAAATTCTTCCAGGTGATTAATGATTGTTTTGGTTTTGCGGGGCCATTGCTTCTCAATAAACTGATCCAGTTTCTTCAACAAGGTATTACGACGAGCAATAAAGTTTTTATTTGTACCAATTGCTTTATTAATCTCTTATTTAATAAGCTTCTTCTTTACTTTATTCCCTTTAGGCACCATACTTTTATTTCGCATTCCTTGATAAACAACTTTATATGTCAGTTGAAAACATTGCAAATATCTACCTGTCAAATATATTAACATAAACATGGTTATGGTGATGGTGATGCCATTCCTTTTTTCTTTTTCTTACATAATTTCCTTCTATTTGCATATCAAACAATTGGAACAAGAAAACTTAAGAAAAATTTGGTTCCATCTTTGTTATTTCTTTCAGGTTCCGTGAATGTGGATGGGTATTTACTTGCATTATCCTTGGGCTCACCTCTATAATTAAGTAAGTTTAACTCTTGTAGTTATATAGTTCATTATATTATATTTCACTTATATGTTTTTCCTGCATAATAAGTTTAAGGTTCAGGTGATGATTGTCCAACCCTTAAAAGCTCTATATAAGTCATCTTTCTTCTCTTCTTGTGCGTTATTGTTAGAAAGTTATCTTGATTGTGGTCATCCCTAATATGTTTTGGCTTTTATACTTCTAAAATCAACACAATATAATTTTTAGTATAATTATCATAAAATAAATAATAAAATAAAAATCGAATATACATCTAAACATGATTGCTTTTGTATAGGCCATTGAGTGAATTTTGATGAACTGCATTATATATATATATATATATATATATATATATATATATATATATATATATATATATATATATATATATATATATATATAACTTCAGAAAGGTTGCTGAGTAAAACAAAAGTTCCCTGTGTTGGGTTACAAAGTTAGGTTAGTAATAAAAACTATGTATGACAATAATAATAAAAACTGTCATACATCTCAATAAATAAATAAATATAGAAAAAAATTCAAAAGTTTGATTACCATCCGTCACGTATACCGAATTTTCACTCTTGCAGCCTTCTTTCTCAGTTTTTCGGTAAATTTTAATTTTTGTTTCAAAATTACATTGACGTAAAAAATAAATAAATTTATTTTTAGGATTAAAAATAAATCCATTTGTTCTACTCAAGTTTTTTATTTTTTTATTACGTTTTAGAAAATAATAGATTTATTCCTTCATTTCTAACTACATTATATTTCTAACTACATTATATTTGGTTAATTTATCAAATAATGTTAATCATTTGTTCTACTCAAGTTTTTTATTTTTTTATTACCTTTTAGAAAATAATAGATTTATTCCTTCATTTCTAACTACACTACACTATATTTGGTTAATTTATCAAATAATGTTAATTTATTGTTGTATTTATACAATATGATTGGATTTTTAAATATTACATAATAGGGAACAAGTCTTCATAAATATAATAAATGTAACGATTTCACTACAAAAATTAAGTCATATATCATATAAACGATTTCAGCTTTTATATATATATATATATATATATATATATATTCTTAATTCTAGTATATTTTAATAGTTGTTTAATCAAAGATAAACGATTTCAGCTTTTATATATATATTTATATATATATATATTCTTAATTCTAGTATATTTTAATAGTTGTTTAATCAAAGCAGCCTAGCCCATTCCCACGAAAAGGTTGTTTAATTCTAGTATATATATATTCTTAATTCTAGTATATTTTAATAGTGGTAGACGCTCTTGAGAATTTGATATTAGCATTTAGCCGTTGTGATTTCAAACTTTGAAATCTAAAGAAAAAAACAGTACTCTATTCCTCTCTTCGCTCAATTGCTAAATCTCAGAAAGAAAAGAACGTTACTCTGTTTCGCTCCATTGCTCTCTGTTGCGCTCCATTGCTCTCTTGCTCTATTGCTCAAGAAGTTGGATCTTGGAAATCGAGAACCATGAACGGTAATCTCACTTTCCCTTTACTAACCAATTGAATTAACCACTTCTTCTTTAACACAAAGCACCGTTTTTGCAGATCAATCCATTCAAATCCAAATGCTCGCTGAAAAATTCCACCGCTTTGTTCTTGACTACGTTCCTTCTGAGCTAGGTTCCTTTTCTATTCTCTACTCTCTATTCAATTTCCCTTTTCGATTTGGATCGACCAAAAGAAAATAATGATCTTAATTTCAGCCAAAGATACATTGTTAATTCTGACGTTGGATGGTTCTTTGATTTGTGGAATTTCGACAGATGATGTATCGAAGCAAGTGAACGAGAATTCAGACTCCATGGATGAAAACACTATGTCACAGGGAATCCACGAATTTTCTCCGGATAAGGGTCACACACTTCCCATATTGAAGAAAATACTTGATCTCGACACTAAAATTCAGGTAAATCTTTAAAATCCACAATGAATTCTGTTTCTTTCTTTTCCTTAAATTTCTTCTTTAACACAAAGCACCCGTTCCTTCAGATCAATCCATTCAAATTCAAATGCTCGCTGAAAAATTCCACCGCTTTGTTCTTGACTACGTTCCTTCTGAGCCAGGTTCGTTTTCTATTCTGTACTCTCTATTCAATTTCCCTTTTCGATTTGGATCGACCAAAAGAAAATAATGATCTTAATTTCAGCCAAAGATACATTGTTAATTCTGACGTTGGATGGTTCTTTGATTTGTGGAATTTCGACAGATGATGTATCGAAGTCAGTGAACGAGAACTCAGACTCCATGGATGAAAACACTATGTCACAGGGAATCCACGAAGTTTCTCCGGATAAGGGTCACACACTTCCCATATTGAAGAACTTGATCTCGACACTAAAATTCAGGTAAATCTTTAAAATCCACAATGAATTCTGTTTCTTTCTTTTCCTTAAATTTCTGGATTTACTGTTCGCTCGCATTCTGTTTATCTTTCGCAAACTTTATTTTAACGGGGTTTTATTGTTCATGCATTAGGATTTGAAGAAGCATCATATAGCACTGTGACGAAGTGAAGCTCACGGTTGAATCTTTTCCGGGCACTGATGTTTTGAAGTCCGTGCAGCTTCTCGGTATGCTTCCACTGTCGCGGAAGTGCATGTGAGTTCTTATTTTATTGTGGGGTCCAGGTCCAGGGTCTCATCTTTCACCCTTGTTCTTTAAATTTCTTTCCACTTTTGTTAATTTCTGGGTCTTTTTTTTGTGCAGATTCCTTGTTCTTTAAATTTCTTTCCACTTTTGTTAATTTTTGGGTCTTACTTTTGTGCAGATTCCTTGTTCTTTAAATTTCTTTCCACTTTTATTAATTTCTGGGTCTTACTTTTGTACGGATGTGCTTATGATTATATTTTTGAATGCGTTTTTTGTGGTTTTGATACGGTTGCAAATTGTTCAGAGGAGTTTACTTATGACAGAAAAAGCCGGGGACTGTGGGTTGAATTAGATGGGTAGCTTTTAATTTAATTTTATTTTTTTAGCCTAAAGATGTCGTTGTATTTACTTAAATTTAGGGGTTTCGGTTTCTTCT